>Ga0316205_10000903_pt1 | contig 43157 bp, 35 predicted proteins | sample 3monthpyrite_MG_FD_204941 | JGI IMG/M metagenome (GOLD analysis project Ga0316205, IMG submission 204941) | Microbial mat bacterial communities from mineral coupon in-situ incubated in ocean water Damariscotta River, Maine, United States -... | ecosystem: Environmental > Aquatic > Marine >...
AGATCAATAATAACGCAGCCTGAACCAAATAGAACAGCAGTTGATACAAATTTTGGAGATATTAGTACTTCTTTTGGAGCAACATATAATTTAACGGATAAAATATTATTTAGAACCAATGTTGCATCGGCGTTTAGAACACCAAACATTGCAGAATTAACTCAAAATGGTATTCATGGTGGAAGATACGAACAAGGAAATCCTAATTTAAAATCGCAAAGAAGTTATGAAATAGATGCAAGTTCTCATTATCATTCTAAAAAAATAATGATCGATATTTCTGGTTTTTACAACAACATAAACGATTATATTTTTATTGCTCCATCAAATGAAACAACCTCAAATGGAGATGTTATTTACAATTATACACAGTCTAATGCAAAAATAGTTGGAGGTGAAATAGCTGTTGATATACTACCATTTAATTGGTTAATTTTAAAAACTAGTTATGCTTATTTGCATGGCGAACAAAGTGATGGTAATTACTTACCATTTATTCCGCAAAACAAACTTCGATTTCATTTAAAATTTAAAAAAGATGAAATATCATTTTTAGATTCACCATTTTTTAAAATTGGAGGAACGGTTGCTGGTAAACAAACAAAACCAGCTATGTTTGAAACGACTACTAATGGTTATTTTTTAATGAACTTAGGTTTGGGCGCTTCTATTAAGGCTAAAAAACAACCAATCTCTTTTTCAATTCAAGTAAATAATATTTTCAATAAAACTTACATAGATCATTTGTCAACCTTAAAAGAACTGGAATTTTATAACATAGGTAGAAACATTAGTTTTAACCTTAAAATTCCTTTTTCAATAAAATAATTACTACTACTAATTAAAGCTAAAATCAACATCAATTATGAAGAAATCTATCATCACATTTATACAATTAAACGTATTAATTTTAAGTGTCTTACTTACACTTTTTAGTTGTAAAAATAAGCCCTCGAAAGAAATAGTTCAAAATCAAGAAAAACAACTAGATTTTAGTAAAGGTTTTCAATTATTAGAATCTAATTGTTTTGCCTGTCACAGTCCAAAAACAACTCTTGAAGACAGAATTGCTCCTCCAATGGCTGCAATAAAAAAATATTATATTACTGAAAATGAAAATATTACGGAAGAAGAATTTACCAAAAGTTTGATAACTTTTATTGAAAATCCAGCGGAGGAAAATTCACAAATTCCTGAAGCAATTGAACGTTTCGGTTTAATGCCAAAAATGAATTTTACATCGCAACAAATTGCTCAAATTGCAAACTATATTTATAATTCAAAATTAGAAGAACCAGATTGGTTTGCAAATCACTTTCATCATGAAAAATACATTCATCTAGAAAATTTAAAAAATGAAGATTTAACATATGAAGAACTTGGTTTAAAATACGCCATGAACACTAAAGCCGTTTTAGGTAAAAATTTAATTGTTGCTATTAAAAATAAAGGAACTGAAGAAGCTGTTGCGTTTTGTAATACTAGAGCTTTTAACATTGTTGATAGCGCTGGTGTTGCTTTAAACACTAAAATTAAAAGAGTGTCTGATTTTCCAAGAAATGCATCAAATAATGCTAATTCTACAGAGTTAAGTTATATTCTTAATGGTAAGAAAACCATTGAAAATGGCGAAAAAATAAAACCTTTAGTGCAAGAAATAGATGAAAAAATGGTTGGTTATTATCCAATTTTAACCAACAATATGTGTATGCAATGCCACGGTACACCAAACACTCAAATTTTACCAGCAACTTTAACAAAAATCAACCAATTATACCCAACCGATAAAGCTACTGGATATGGTGAAAATGAACTAAGAGGAATTTGGGTAATAGAAATGGATAAAAAGTAGTTATTTTGCACTAATGAAATCTTTAAATTAAGTAATTTTATAGCCTATTTTTTTAACGAACACATAGTTACAATGAATACAATAAAACTAACTTCAAATTTTGAAATTTCTAGAATTGTTCATGGACATTGGAGGCTTTCTGATTGGAATTTATCAAATCAGGAGCTTCTAAAACTTACACAACAATGTATGGAAATTGGTGTAACTACTTTTGACCATGCAGATATTTACGGAAACTATAGTTGTGAAAAATTATTTGGTGATGGGTTATCTTTAAAACCTGAGTTAAGAAAAGATATTCAATTGATTACAAAATGTGGTATAAAATTACAATCAGATAAGTATCCAAAAAGAACTCTTAATCATTACGATTATAGTTTTAATCACATCGTTTCTTCTGTAGAAAATTCGTTAAAAAACTTTCAAACAGATTATATTGATTTGTTGCTTTTGCATAGACCTTCTCCATTTTTTAATCCTGAAGAAGTTGCAAAAGCGTTCGATGTTTTGAAAAAAAGTGGTAAAGTTTTACATTTTGGTGTTTCAAATTTTAATCCACAACAATTTCAAACATTAAATGCTTACACAAGTGAAAATTTAGTTACTAATCAGGTAGAAGTTTCGCCATTTTGTTTGGAGCATTTTGATAATGGAAATATGGATTATTTTTCAGAGAAAAAGATACAACCAATGGCTTGGTCACCATTAGCTGGAGGCCAATTATTACAGCCAACTACTGAAAAAGAACAACGAATTTTTAAAATGCTAACTAAAATAGCTGAGGAATTAAATATTGATAGTATAGATAAATTAATTTATGCTTGGTTACTAAAACATCCGGTTGGAATAATTCCTGTTGTTGGAACTCAAAAAATTGAACGAATAAAAAATGCAGTAGAAGCATTAAAAATTGATTTAAGCCTAGAACAATGGTTTAAAATTTACACGGCATCAACAGGTACAAATGTCCCTTAATTACTTTTTAAAAAACTAATAAACCAATCAAAAAAATGATTTTAATCGATAAACCTTACGTTTCAGATTTTCTAATAAAAACTATAAAAGAAAATAATTTTCCAATTGTAGCAACTAAAGAAGCTAAAGAATTAGTTACAGATAATTCTTTGAATTGGATTTCAGAAGATGATGCTAAAAATAACTATTTAAATAATCCAAATCGGCCTATTTATACAAATTCAGAAAATAGTATAAGTTGGGTTGAAAAACATTTAAACTCAACAAAACTTCCTAATCAAATTAATATTTTTAAAAATAAAATTAGGCTTCGAGAATTACTAAAAGAAACTTATCCTAATTACTTTTTTGAAGGTGTTAAATTTGAAGAATTAGACAATATTGATATTTCAAACTTAAAATTTCCTTTTATTATTAAACCTGCTATTGGTTTTTTTAGTTTAGGTGTTCACAAAGTTGATGAACCTTCGGAATGGAATGGTGTTTTGGCTGAAATAAAAAAAGATATCAATCATATTAAAGGTTTTTATCCAACTGAAGTTTTAGATGCTAACTATTTTATTATTGAAGAATGTATTGAAGGTGAAGAATATGCAATAGATTGTTATTATAATGAGAAAGGTGAAGCTGTAATACTTAATATGATGCATCATATTTTTTCATCAGGAAAAGATGTAAGTGACCGTGTTTATTCTACTTCAAAAGAAATTATTACTTCAAATATTGATATAGTTCAAAATTTAGTGAATATTATTGGAGAAAAAGCGAATTTAACAAACTTTCCAATTCATATTGAAGTTAGAATTGATGCAAACGGAATCATTATTCCTATTGAAGTAAACCCAATGCGTTTTGGCGGTTGGTGTACAACAGGAGATATGGCTTGGTATGCTTACGGAATTAATTCGTACGAGTATTTTTTTAATGGAATAAAACCAAACTGGGACGAGATTTTTAAAGATAAAGCAGGTGAAAAATACAGTCTAATTTTGTTAGATAATACTTCTGGAATACCTCAAAACGACATAAAATCGTTTGATTATGATTTATTGTTAAAGGATTTTGAAAAACCATTACTATTAAGAAAAGTAGCAATGAAAGAATATCCCGTTTTTGGTTTTGTTTTTACTGAAACTTCAGAAGGAAATGATAAAGAATTAAAAAGTATTTTAACTTCTAATTTAAGAAAGTATATTATTTCTAAATAAATTAGTTAACAACTTAAAAACCCATCAATTTAAACTTAGTTTAAATTGATGGGTTTTCTTTTTATTCTTTTTCGTAACTATTATTAGATTTATCAATATCAGCCATCATTTCTAATGGATCAATTACAACATGTTTAACTTCTTTAGATGTCGAAAATGTGTATGTTGGATGCGACCAAGTCCAATCTTTTAAAACTGTAGCTGAAGTTGGTTTGTTACCTCTCATCATACGTAATGGAATATTAAAATTCTCTGTGCTTCCATCCATATAAGTTACCGTTAAATCAATTGGCATTGGCATTTGCCCTACACGAGCTAACGTAATACTTTTTTCTTCAACTTTTGCAATTGCATAATCTATGGTGTGAGTTGTTTCAATCCATTCATTTAAATACCAGTCTAAATGTAAACCAGAAACTTTTTCAGCAACTCTTTTAGCATCATTTGGAGTCGGATGCTTGAACTTAAAATCGTTAAAATATTTTCTAAGCATCTTTTTTACATTTTCTTCCCCAATAATATAATTTAATTGAGTAACAAACATACTTCCTTTGGTATAACTTCCAGTGCTAAAAGCTCTATTGGTATTAAATCTATCAGCGTGTGTTGTTAATGGTTCTTCTAAACCATTATTAACTAAATAGTAATATCCTTTGTAACTTCTCGATGAGGGTTTTCCATCACCACCTCTTAAAATTTTATTTGAAGCTAGTGTTGAAATATAAGTAGTAAATCCTTCATCCATCCACGAGTGCTTACTTTCGTTAGTCGCTAAAATATTATGAAACCAAGTGTGCGCAAATTCATGGTACACCGTTCCTACAATTTCATTTAATGTTTTTCCTCCGGCAATTAAAGTACACATTGCATATTCCATACCGCCATCACCACCTTGAATTACAGAATACTGTTTCCAAGGGTATGGACCAATATGTTCATTAAAATAATTCAATGCTTTTTCTGTTAAAGGTTGTAGTTCTTTCCACGCTTTTGAATATTCTGGAGTGTTTTTATATAAAAAATGAAGCTCAGTACCACTTGCTGTAATTAGCTTATCGTGCGTATAATTTGGGTCTGCTGCCCACGTAAAATCGTGTATATTTTTAGCAACGAAATGCCATGATAACTTCTTTCCTTTTTGAAGTTTCAATATTTTTGTTTCATCTTCATAACCGTGACCTATTTCTTGTGGATTTTGAAGGTTTCCTGTACCACCAACAGTATAATTTCTATCTATTTGAAGTGTTACATCAAAATTACCTAAAACACCTTGAAATTCACGTGCAATATAAGGATGCGCATGCCATCCTTCAAAATCATACTCAGCCATTTTTGGATACCATTGCGCCATTGAAAGTGCTACACCATCTTCATTATTTCTACCAGCTCTTCGTATATGCACAGGTAATTGTCCTTCAAAAGCCATATCAAACGTTGCTTTTTCTCCCGGCTGAATTGGATTATTAAGTGTAACTTCTAAAACTGTTCCTTCTACTGCATACGTTAATGTTTCACCATTTTGTTTTAATGATTTAACTTTTAAATAACCTATTTCATTTGGTTTTAATTTTGAAATTCTACTTTCAAATCTTGGATTAGTTTTAGTTCCTAAATTATTAACCATTCTAGAGTCTGGATCTACAATTGCTTGCAAACGTGCATCCATTTCACTATTTGGTTGAAACGCGTTATAATACAAATGATAAAATACCTTGTTTAAAACATCGGGTGAATTATTTGTATAAACTAATTGCTGTGTTCCTTTGTATTGATAATTTTGAGCATCAACATCAACATTCATTTTATAATCTACATGCTGTTGCCAGTATGTAGTATTGTTTTGTGCTGAAACTAGTATTGAAGTTAATATTATTAAAAGTGTAAGTGTGTTTTTCATACTTTAAATTATTTCTTTTGCGCAATATAACTATAACCATGTTAAACAAAAAAGCACACTCGTTACAGAGTGTGCTTTTTTAACAGAAATTTATAATTTGTTATCCTTTATTCACCATTTTATCAGCTAAAACTAAAGCATTATAAGCATTTAGTACTTTACCTGAAATAGATAATGTAGAGAACTTAGCTTTTTCTCCTTCTTTTCCTGGTACCAATACTTCCATATCCATTTCAGTTCCAGAATTCATAATAATATGCTTTACCTGACTTGCAGAAAGTTGTGGATAATAAGATCTTACTAAAGCTGCAACACCTGCAACTTCAGGAGAGGCCATTGACGTTCCGTTATATCTATCATACTTATCTTGTGGTATTGTTGAATAAATTTGAACACCAGGAGCAAATACATCAACATTAAGTTTACCGTAGTTTGTAAATGTTGCTGGTAAATTTTCGTTATTATTTGAGCTCATAGCTCCAACAGTTAACACATTATCAGCAACTTCAACTACCTTGTCTGCTGAATCATTTGGCCAATTATCTTTTACATCAATATCTTTATGGTCGTTTCCTGATGCATGTACTAATAAAACATCATTCTTTTCAGCGTATTTAATAGCGTCAAATACCCAATGACGGTAAGGAGAAAAACTTTTTCCAAAACTCATGTTTACAACTTTAGCTCCATTATCTACAGCATATCTAATTGCTAAGGCAACATCTTTATCACGCTCATCACCATCTGGAACAGCTCTAACCGACATTAATTTTGCGTTATGAGCAACACCATTTAAACCAATTCCATTATCACGAGTTGCTAATATAATTCCAGAAACATGTGTTCCGTGAGATTCAATTTCTTTTGACCCAATAACATACGGATTTCCATAATTAGTATCATTAATATCAGTTGGGTTATCACCAACAATTGCTCTTCCATCAAAATTTAAATCGTAATTTTTATTACGCTTTTGAGATTCATAATATTCTAAAAATGCTTTTTCATCTAAACCTCTACCGTGTAAACTTAAAACATCTCCTATTTGAGCTTGTAATTTTTGATCATCAGTTTTAACAGCTTGTAAGTCTTCAATTGTAAAACTATCTTTTCCTAAAAAAGTTTTAACAGCTGCAAAATTTTCTTCTATTTGAGATAATCGTTCCATTGTTTTAAAATGACGACCTCCTGAAGCTTCATAAGCTTTTAAATATTTTTGATATTTCTCAAAATCTGCTTTTTGATCTTCACTAATAGTTTCGGCTGTTTTTCCTTCATAACGATTTTTATATTTAGCATATAAACGTGTAATTTCCAATTGTTCTGGAGCATCTACACCATTACCTCCTAAAAAATTCCATCCATAAATATCATCTACATAACCATTTTTATCATCATCAATTCCATTACCAGCAATTTCACCAGGATTTGTCCAAAGAACATCTTTTAAATCTTCATGTTCAATATCAATTCCAGAATCTATAACACCAACAATAACTGTTACTCCTGTTTTACCTTCTAAAAACTTATAGGCTTTATCTAAACTCATACCAGGAATGGTATCTGTTGCTAAATCTGCATGTGCCCAATGATTAAATTCTTCTTCATCTATTGCTTGCTTTTTTGCAGCAATTGATACTGCTGTATCCATAGTTGGTACTGCTAAATTTTTAACAGAGCTACAACTTGCCAATGTAATAGTTGCTAATGCTACTACAAAAATTGATTTTACTATTCTCATTACTGTTTATTTTAGTTAAATATTTCGTTAAATTTATAGGTTTCGTTTAATCGTACTCCTTTTTCTGTATGTTTTACGGTGCATAACTCATTAGTTGCATCGTGTTCAAAAAACAACAAATAATTATTATCTGCTGCTTTATTTAAAAATAATGCTTTTTCATCCATAGTTAATAACGGCCTTGTATCATAACCCATTACATATGGTAAAGGAATGTGACCAACTGTTGGTAGCAAATCTGCCATAAAAACTACTGTTTTTCCTTTGTATTGAATATGAGGAATCATTTGTTTTTCAGTATGCCCATCTGCAAATAAAATATCGAATCCTAGTTCTGAATTTTGAATAAAATCTCCTGAAGGTAAACCCACAAAATTTAATTGCCCGCTTGCTTCAATTGGATTGATATTTTCTTTTAAAAATGATGCTTTTTCTCTCACGTTTGGTTCAACTGCCCATTGCCAGTGATTTTTATTACTCCAAAATTTTGCGTTTTTAAAAGCTGGTTCGTACCCTGTTCTATCTTTATTCCATTGAATACTTCCTCCGCAATGGTCAAAATGCAAGTGTGTTAAAAAAACATCGGTAATATCATCTCTATGGAAACCGTGTTTTGCTAATGAAGTGTCTAATGAAAAATCACCGAACATATAATAATATCCAAAAAACTTATCAGATTGTTTATTTCCAACTCCGGTATCTATTAAAATAAGTCTGTTACCATCTTCAATAAGCATGGTTCTTAAACTCATATCAATTAAGTTATTATTATCGGCCGGATTTGTTCGTTGCCATAAAACTTTAGGAACAACGCCAAACATAGCTCCACCATCTAATTTAAAGTTTCCGGTTTCAATAGGGTAAATTTTCATATGGGCGCAAATATGCACAAATATACATGAATTTATACTTAATGAAATGTTAAAGAAAGTAAAAAACCTAAGCTAAATGCTTAGGTTTTTGTTGAGGCATCGAGCGGATTCGAACCGCTGTAGGAGCTTTTGCAGAGCCCAGCCTAGCCACTCGGCCACGACGCCTTATTTGGATTGCAAATTTAAGTATTTTTAATTTGTTGGCAAGACTTTTTGTAATTATTGTTTAAATGTTGAATTGTTTCATGGTTAAATGATAAAATTAACTTCTTTTTTTACTCATTTCAATAGTTACCATTGCAACATTCCCACCTATAGGCGGATTTAATTTTGAAACGGCAACATCAGCTTTTTTTACCATTGTAATTTCAAGTAAAATTCTATCTAAAATTCGTTTTGCAACTTCTTCTAATAATTGAGATCGAATTGCCATTTCCTCTTTTACAATTTTGTTTAAATGAACATAATCAACCGTATCTGAAAGGTCATCGGTTACCGCTGATTTTGATAAATCTGCTTTTACCGCTAAATCTACGCGATAATCTGAGCCTATTTTTCCTTCTTCAATTAAACATCCGTGATAAGCGTATATGCGTATATTTTTAATTTTTATTGTCCCCATTATAAGAATCTTTTTACAAAGATAAGTTCTTTTTTAAAGCGTTAGGGATAGAGTGGCGTGTTTGAGCTCTTTTTTAGTTTTTTTTAACTAAAACAAGCGAGTAACGATAGCCCGACCCGAAAGGGAACGTCCAAAAAATTATTTTTAGTTGTATTGCCAAAAAAAATCGATAATTTTGCAACTTATTAGTTTTGTATTATGGATGAAGAAAAAAAGTCGCTTAATTTTTTAGAACAAATTATTGAAGAAGATTTAGCAAACGGTTTACCTCAAGAAAAACTACGTTTTAGATTTCCGCCTGAGCCAAATGGGTATTTACATATTGGTCATGCTGCATCTATTTGTTTAAATTTTGGGCTAGGTTTGAAATATAATGCGCCAGTAAATTTGCGTTTTGATGATACAAACCCAGCAAAAGAAGAACAAGAATATGTTGATGCTATTAAACACGATGTTGAATGGTTAGGCTTTAAATGGGATAAAGAATTGTATTCTTCTGATTATTTTCAACAATTATACGATTGGGCTTTAACCTTAATTAATGAAGGAAAAGCCTATGTAGATAATCAAACTTCGGAAGAAATGGCGAAACAAAAGGGTACGCCAACTGAAGTTGGAACTGATGGTCCAAACCGTAATAGAAGTGTTGAAGAAAACTTAGCACTTTTCTTACAAATGAAAAACGGTGAGTTAGATGAAGGTTCTCATGTATTGCGTGCAAAAATTGACATGAAACACGTAAATATGCATATGCGCGACCCAATTATGTATCGTATTCTTAAAAAAACGCATCATAGAACTGGAGATGATTGGTGCATTTACCCAATGTACGATTGGACACACGGTGAAAGTGATTATTTGGAGCAAATTTCACACTCTATTTGTACCTTAGAGTTTAAAAGTCATAGAGATTTATACGATTGGTATGTTGAACAAGTTTACGATGCGTCAACATTACGTCCAAAACAACGAGAATTTGCTCGTAGAAATTTAAGTTATACTGTTATGAGTAAACGTAAATTGCTACAACTGGTTGAAGAAAATCTTGTTAGTGGTTGGGACGATCCTAGAATGCCTACAATTTCTGGTTTACGACGCAGAGGCTACACACCAAATTCAATTAGAACATTTAGTGATACTGCAGGAATTTCTAAACGTGATAATGTGACTGATGTAGCTTTGTTAGAACATTGTATTAAAGATGATTTAAACAAAACAGCACCAAGAGTTTTAGCGGTTTTAGATCCTGTAAAAGTAATAATTACCAATTACCCTGAAGGAAAAGAAGAGTTTTTAGATGCCAATTATAATGATTATGCAGAAGGTTTTGGTAGTAGAAATGTGCCTTTTTCTCGTGAAATATATATTGAAAAAGAAGATTTTAGAGAAGAAGCAAATAAAAAATTCTTCCGTTTAAAATTAGGGAAAGAAGTACGTTTAAAAAACGCTTATATTATTAAAGCTGAAAGCTGTGTTAAAGATGAAAATGGTAACATTACTGAAATTCACTGTACTTATGATGAAGATTCTTTAAGCGGAAGTGGAACCGAAGCAAGTAAACGAAAAGTTAAAGGTACTTTACATTGGGTTTCTGTAAAACACGCGTTAAAAGCTGAAGTAAGAGTGTACGATCGTTTATTTACAGATGAAGCTCCTGACGGACATAAAGATAAAAACTTTAAAGAATTTATTAATCCAAATTCATTATCGGTTATAAATGCTTTTGTTGAGCCAAGTTTAAAATCTTCAAAAATTTTAGACAGATTTCAGTTTCAACGTTTAGGATATTTTTGTGTTGATAAAGATACAACAGATACTAACTTAGTTTTTAATAGAACAGTGCCTTTACGTGATAGTTGGGCGAAAATGGAAAAATAAATTGATGATTAATCACAACAAAATTATAGTTGTTTTACCTGCGTATAATGCTGAAGAAACACTAGAGAAGACTTATTCAGAAATACCTTTTGACATTGTTGATGATGTTGTACTAGTTGATGATTTTAGTAGTGATAAAACTTTAGAAATTGCAAAAAAAATTGGAATTAAACACATAATTCTTCATAATAAAAATATTGGCTATGGAGGAAATCAAAAAACTTGTTATAATAAGGCATTAGAATTAGAAGCTGACATTGTTGTTATGTTGCATCCTGATTATCAATATACTCCCAGATTAATACATTCAATGTGTTATCTAATTTCAAATGACGTTTATAAAGTTGTATTAGGCTCTAGGATTTTAGGTAAAGGGGCTTTAAAAGGTGGAATGCCATATTACAAATATATATCTAATCGTTTTTTAACTTTTTTTCAAAATATTTTAATGAACCAAAAGCTTTCTGAATATCATTCTGGGTATAGAGCATATTCTTCAGATGTTTTAAAAAAAATTGATTTCAATAAAAATTCTAATAATTTTATTTTCGATAATCAAGTTTTAGCCCAAATATTTTATTATAACTATGAAATCGCTGAAATTACTTGTCCAACTAAATACTTTAAAGATGCTTCCTCCATTAATTTGAAAAACAGTATTGTTTATGGAGTAGGTGTTATAAAAACATCCTTTCAATATTTTTTTGCTAAAAAAATGAATATAGACAGTAAAATATTTGAAATGTAACTAAAAAAATGAATATAAATTTTAAAAATAATTTAATATTAAGTGTTAGTTATGCTTTTGTTTTAGTGCTTTTAATTTTAAATATTCAAAACTCTTTTTTTTGGGATACTGTACAATTAGGATCCAAACAAGCGAACTTTTATTACTCAACAAATTATTCTTCTTTATTACTCCCTGATAGTATTGACAGTGGTCATATTCCCGCTTTTGGAATATATATATCTTTAATATGGAGTTTTTTTGGTAGAAATCTTTTAACTAGTCATCTAGCTATTATGCCTTTTGCTCTAGGAATTATACTTCAATTATATATATTCATAAAAAAAATTGTTCCTGAGAAATTTTGGGGAGTAATGCTGGTTCTTATACTAATAGACCCATCTTTATTAAGTCAAATGACCTTAGTTTCACCTGATGTTCCATTGGTGTTTTTCTTTTTATTAGCAATAAATTCTGTAATTAAAAATAATAAAATAATTTTAACAATCTCTATTATTTTTCTATTTCTTGTAAGTATGAGGGGAATGATGGTATCCGTATGTATATTATTTTTTGATTTATTTTATAATATTTATTTTACAAAAAATTTAAAAAAATTATTGCTCAGTCTTTTAAAAAGAAGTGTTATTTATTTACCTGCATTATTCATTTTTATTCTATTTAGCATTTTTCATTATTTAGAAAAAGGGTGGATTGGTTTTCATTCTAGTTCTCCGTGGGCAGAATCTTTTGAAACTGTGGATATAAAAGGATTCTTTTTCAATATAGGTATATTAGGATGGCGAATAATTGATTTTGGACGTATTGGTATATGGGTTGTATTTTTCGTTATATTTTTTAAGTACCGGAAAGAAATATTAAATAATAAAAAAGTACGCTTATTAATACTCTTTTTTATAATAACTTTAATAATATTATCTGCAAATATATTATGGGCTAAAAATTTAATTGGTCATAGATATTTAATTCCAGTCTATTTATCTTTTTCTATTCTATGTGCTTATCTCTTGTTTTTACCTTTTATAAATGAAAAATTGAGAATAACATTATTCTTATTTTGGATTGTTATAATTTCTACAGGAAATTTTTGGATATATCCTTCTAAAATAGCTCAAGGGTGGGACTCAACATTAGCACATTTACCATATTACAACCTTAGAAACAAAGCTATAGACTATTTAGATTATGAAAAAATAGATGTTCTGAAGGTAGCATCTTTCTTTCCTAACTTATCTTCGTTTGACTCCATTGATTTAAATGGAAATCAAAAATATTTTGTGGAATTTGATGGTACTAATGAATATTTGTTTTATTCAAATATTTTTAATGTCAATGATAACGAATATGAACAAATTATTAGTGATTATGATATTATCAAGAATTTTAAAAAGAATGGCGTTTTTGTATGGATTTGTAAGAAAAAACTTTAATTAATTTTTAATGTTTTCAGTATTGCTTCTAACTCAAACATATAATCGCGTTTATTAATTGAAGGTGCATATGTAAATCCTTCAACAACAACCAAACGGTTATTTGGTTTGTCAACTACGGTATAACTTAAAAATGGTCCAGCCATAAACACTCCTTTTACTTCCCATTTTCCACGAGTTTCAAATGCTTTTTTCCCATCAAGTTCTACATTAAAAATATGTGGTGTATATGCTTCTTCAGTCATCATATATGAGCCTTCAATTTCACCTGGAATATACTTTTCTCCCATAGCATCTCTATTAGCAACAATATTATTTCCATTTTCATCATCTTCTGAAGTAATTGGAATTGTATAAGAAACTAACTCCATACTATTCCCACCAAATAAGTGGTATCGATACCAAACAAAATCTCCAGTATCTTCAACTTTATTATAATTTTTAGGAATTTTTAATGTGTACCCTTGCTTTTTAAAAGTTTCAATAGTTGATGGTTCCCAATATTTTTTAAGAATTTTTCTTCTTACAGCTCTTAAATCTGAACTTTTAAATTCTTTAACAATTTCCGAACTATTATCTTGAATTTGTTTTATTAATTCTTCTTTATTTTTACCTGTAATAGTAATTATTTTTTGTGGGCTTGCATAAACATCAGTTGCAATTGTAAAAGTGTTTTCATCAGCAATACCAATATTTAAAATACTTCTACTTGCTTTAAACATACTTCCAAAACTCTCTAAAGGCACTTGAGAAACTTCAAATTGAGCTTCTGGCTGAGGTAATCCTAATACTGGTTCAGCAATAATTTTCCTTAATTCATCGCCTATTTCACCTTGCCACTCGCTATTTTTCATAACAATAAGTAGATTATTAATTCTACCATTTGCTTCGCTTAATACTCTTTTATTGTTTCCTGAATCACAAGAAATTAAAAAAGAAACTATTACTAAAAAGATTCCTAAATTTTTCATGTTATTTTTTAAATATTTTTAATTTGGTTCCTGGCTTTAAGCTTTTAACACTCCAAATATTGTTCCAATCTTTAATATCTTGCACAGAAACATTTGAATAATTTTGTGCTATTAACCAAAGTGAATCACCTGATTTTACAGTATAAGTAATATGACTTCCTTTTGGTAAGGCCTTTTTCGTAGTACTTTTTGAAGCTGTTTTGGTTGATTTTGATGTTGAATTTACATTCAATTTTCTAGGATAAATAGTTAACCTTTGACCTACACTTAAACGTGTACTTCTCATATTATTCCAACGTTTAATTTTTGCCACAGAAACTCCATATTTATCTGCAATTTTACCTAAGTAATCACCGCTTTTAACTCGATAACGAATTCTGTCATTCATTTCAAAATACTTCGGTAACGGTTTTTCTCGTTTTGTTTCCTCAGCAGCTGCGTAGGCATAAATTTTCTCCTCGTTACTTACAAAATTTCCAATATCTTTTACAGGCAATGCAAGTGTATAATTTTTTCCTTTTATAAAAGGAATAATGTCTAATTTATATTGTGGATTTAAATATTGAAGCACCTCAATATCAACATTTAACGTTTCATAAATCTGTTCAAAAGTTAATTGCCTTTTTACTTGAACTGTATCTGTTTCAAAATAAGTAAGTGTATTTTCTCTAGCTTTTATATTATGCTCATTTGCATATTCAAAAATGTATAATGTTGCGTAAAAAGCAGGAACATAACCAGCGGTTTCACGTGGTAAATTATGGCGAATATTCCAATAATTTTTATTTCCTCCTGAACGTCTAATAGCTTTATTTACATTTCCTGGACCCGAATTATATGCCGCTAAAGCTAAATCCCAATCGCCAAAGATTTTATATAAACTTGATAAATATTTACACGCTGCTTCTGTTGCTCGATAAGGGTCTGAACGCTCATCAACATATGAACTTACATTTAAATCGAATTGTTTTCCTGTTTGGTACATAAACTGCCACAAACCTGTTGCGCCAACTCGTGAACGTGCTCTAGGTTTTAATGCTGATTCTACAATAGCCAAGTATTTCATTTCCAAAGGAATATCATACTTATCTAATTGCTCTTCAAACATAGGAAAATAGTAACGAGCCTTTTCCATTAAACCTGAAAACGATGATTTTCTACGTTTTAAATAGGTTTTAATTACTTGCTCTAAACTTTTGTTATATTCAATATGGAAAGGAGTTTTACTATCTAAAACCTTTAAGCGTTCTTTTAATAATTCGGTTGGTAACTCCTCTAATTCTGTTACCAAAATTTCATCATCTCTCAATACATATTGAATAGTATCGTACAACGGAGACTTAATTAACTCGTTCAACCACAAACTATCAATTAAAGTGGCTTCCTTATGAATTTTTAAAGTTAAAGAATCCGATTTTTGTATAAATAACGTATCGGAAGTTGAAAACAATTCTTTAGTGTCTTCAATTTTTTGAGGTTGTAGCGTATCGGTTTCGGTTTGCGAAAAACCAAAACTAACTACTAATAAAAATACAATATTTAATAATTTACTCATTTATTACTATTCGTTTAAAAGCTTGGAAATTTCATCAAAATTAGGCGCTAAAATAATTTCAATTCTTCTGTTTTTAGCTTTTCCAGCTGATGTTTCATTACTATCTACAGGTACAAACTCACCTCTACCTGCTGCTGTAATTTGAGTTGGGTTTACACCTTTTCCTTTTAAAATTCTAACAATTGCAGTAGCTCTTTTTACTGATAAATCCCAATTATCAAGTAACGTTTCCGCCTTAAAAGGATCATTATCTGTATGGCCTTCAATTAACACATGAATATCTGTATTTTCTGATAAAACACTTGCCAATTGCTCTACTGCTTTTTTTCCTTCTGCACCAACAGCCCAACTTCCTGAGTTAAATAACAGTTTATTTTCCATTGAAACATAAATTTTTCCATTTTTATGAACTACCGTTAAACCTTTGCCTTCAAAATTATGCAAAGCATTAGAAATTGCTTGTTTCAATTGTTGCATTTGAGTTTCTTTGGCATCAATTAAACTTTGAAGTTCTGTAATTTGTTGTGAACGTTGATTTAATTCTTTTTGAAGGTTTTCTAAACGAATACTTTCTGCTGCGAGTGTTTTTTCTTTTTCTTCAAGCTGTGCTAATAATTCTTGATTTTTTTCTGATTGCTCCGCTAATTTTTTTGAACTTTGAGCTGAAAGTACTTTATACGATTCGTCTAAGTTTTTGTATTTATGTTGTAATGCTGTGAACTCATTTCCTAATATTTCGTTTTTAGTTGATAATTCATCATATTCTTTTTGAAGGTTTTCAAAATTAGTTGTTAACTCTTTTTTTGAAGCTAATAAATCATCTTTTTCTTTAATTAAAGTTGAATTTGAAGAACGTAATTTATTATATTTTGAATCCAATTCTTCGTATAACTTTTTAGAAACACACGAACTTATTGTAAATATTACAACAACTAATACTATTATTTTTTTAAACATAACTACTACTATTTTCTTTCTAATTATTCTATCTCAACTACTATTGGGCAATGGTCTGAATGTTTTGCTTCTGGTAAAATATAAGCTCTTTTAATTCTATCTTTCAAAGGTTCACTTACCATATTATAATCTATGCGCCAACCTTTGTTATTATTTCTGGCATTTGCTCTGTAACTCCACCAAGAATAATTGTGTGGTTCTTTGTTTAAATGTCTAAACGAATCTATAAAACCACTTGCTATAAAACTTCCAATCCATTCTCTTTCAATAGGTAAAAACCCCGAAACTCCTTTCATTTTAGGGTTATGAATATCAATTTCTTCATGGCAAATATTATAATCGCCACAAATAATTATATTCGGAATTTCTTTTTTTAATTCATTTACATACTCTTGAAATTCAGCCATATAATTCAGCTTAAAATTTAAACGAGCATCATTAGTTCCAGAAGGTAAATACAAACTCATTACAGAAAAATCTTCAAAATCTACACGAAGATTTCTACCTTCAAAATCCATTGTTTCAATTCCTGTACCATATTCAATATGCTTAGGCTCCGTTTTTGATAAAATTGCAACACTACTGTATCCTTTTTTTTGTGCTGAAAACCAATAATGATAGCTATAACCAGCCTCTTCAAACAAACTTAAATCTAGCTGTTCTTTATGTGCTTTTGTTTCCTGAATACAAACCACATCTGGATTTGCTGCTCCCAGCCAATCTATAAATCCTTTTTTTACTGCGGCTCTAATTCCGTTTACATTGTACGATATTATTTTCATATGTTTTCGTATAAATCTCTTAATTTTCTACGCATTACCTTGTTAGAAGCTGTGCGAGGTAATGTGTTTATTTTTACTAAATCGGTTACTTTAAATAACGGATTTAATTGTTTTCTAATGCTAATTTTTGCTTTGTTCAAACGGTCTTCATTAGAAATAGTTGAAGCAACCTCAACATAATACACAACCAATAAACTTGGACCGCCATTTTTTGGTGAAACTGCTATTGCAGCACTTTCTTTCACAAATTCAAGTTTGTTAATAATTGCTTCTATTTGAACAGAACTTACTTTAATTCCTCCCAAATTCATAGCGTCATCTACTCTTCCTTGGGCTTTGTAATAACCGTTTTCTAATTGTTGTAATTCATCACCGTGCCTTCTTAGTAATTGCCCTTCATGTTTCGGCGTATCTTTATAATATACCTCAAAATGATTTCTATTTAATAACTTATTTGACAATCCCATAATTGGAGGTATTAAAAATAACTCCCCTTTGGTTGATTTGTTGTTGTTTTCATCTAATAAAACAAATTCACCACCCAAAGCCTGACTCGAAAAAGTACTTGCAATATTTGGTTGTACAACAGTACTTGCTACGTAACCTCCACCAATTTCAGTACCTCCACAATATTCTATAACTGGTTTATTATTAGCTAATTGCATTAAATACTCCATTTCTGAAGGGTTTGAAACTTCACCTGTAGAACTAAAACAATTTATGTTATTCCAATCGTAATTTTCCATACAGTTAGAAGTTTTCCAATGTTTTACAAAACTTGGAATTACACCTAACATAGTAACTTTTGCATTTTGAACAAACTCACCAAAACCTTCACCCATTGGAGCACCGTAATACAATGCAATACTTGCTTTGTTTATTAAGGCTGCAAACACAAGCCAAGGCCCCATCATCCAGCCTAAATTTGTTGGCCAACAAACTACATCGTTTTTATGAATATCTTGATGATAATAACCATCACTTGCACATTTTATTGGTATTGTATGTGTCCAAGGGATTGCCTTTGGCTCTCCAGTTGTTCCTGATGAAAACAGGATTGTAATAATATCATCTGGGTTTTGAACTACAGTTTTAAAATCGGTGTTTGAACTTAAAAAATCATTCCAAAATAAATCGTTTTCTCTTAAAGAAATATTTTCTTCTGATACTTTTAAAACTATTGCTTTTGGAGCGTTTGCTTCACAAACTTTTTCAAAAAGTGGCAATTCTTTTCCTGCTCTTTGTAAAACGTCTTGCGTAAAAATTACTTTCGGTTTCGTGATTTTTAAGCGTACAGCAATTTCATTTGGTGTAAAACTATCTGCAATAGTAACTATTGGCATTCCTGCCTTTATACCAGCTAAATAAATGGCTACAGCTTCAACAGTCATTGGTATATCAATAGCTATTTTATCACCTTGTTTTAAACCTAATTCTGAAAGTCCATTTGCAATTTGGTTTACTAATTTTAAAAGTTCATTTTGAGTAATCTTCTGAAGTGTTTTTCCTTCTTCTTGAAAAACAATTGCAGTAGCTTCATTTTCATTTTGAAAACAAGAATCTACAATATTAAATTTCGAATTTTTTAACCATTCTGGGTTTTCAACACCTTTAGAAATATCTACAATTGAAGTATGCTTTTTAGTTAACTGAATTCCTAAATTTTGAACGGTATCTTCCCAAAAATCTTCTTTGTTTGAAACAGACCATCTCCAAAAATCATCATAATTTTGGAATCCATACTTTTGCATCATTTTATAAATGTTGCTTTGTTCAATAATTTCTTTTGATGGTTTCCAAAAAGGTTTTACACTCATTCTTTTTATTAAAATTCTGGATCTTCCTCTATAATATCGTCAATGTTTTCGCCTTCTTCATTTGTTTCATCACAATTAATTTTGATACTTAAATCTTTTGGTTTGTCAAATTCATCTAGGCTAATATTTAAAGTAGTATCAGCATACATTTTTTTATAATACAAAGCCCAAATTGGTAACGCCATAGAAGCGCCTTGACCATAAGTAATTCCAGCAAAATGTGTTGCTCTATCTTCAGCACCAACCCAAACTCCTGTTGCTAAATTCGGTACAATTCCCATAAACCAACCATCAGATTGATTTTGTGTAGTTCCTGTTTTACCAGCAATAGGATTTGTAAATTCATAAGGATAACCTGTTGCTACATTATCTGGGTATTTTGCCCATTTTGTTCTCAAACGAATACCAGAACCTGCATCAGTAACACCTTCTAACAAATTAATAACAACATAAGCTGATTCTTCGCTTAAAACTTCTTTAGAATTTGGTATAAATTGCTCTAGAACTGTTCCGTTTTTATCTTCAATTTTTAATAACATCATTGGCTCTACTTGTAACCCTTTATTTGCAAAAGTAGCATAGGCGCCAACCATTTCATATAATGATAAATCTACCGATCCTAAAGCAATTGAAGGTACCGCTAAAATATCACTTTTTATACCAGCTCTTTTAGCTAAACTTACCACATTTTTAGGGTGAACATCATCAATTAATTTTGCTGTTATTACATTTACCGATCCTGCTAAGGCTTCTTTTAGAGTAAGTTCTCCTCCATATTCATCACTAGAGTTTTTTGGAGTCCAATCTTCAGGCATTCCATATTTTTCTTTTGGAATTGTATATGGTGTATTTGGCAACTTATCACAAGGTGATAAATTTAATTGATTAATTGCTGTAGCATATACAAATGGTTTAAATGTTGAACCTACTTGTCTTTTTTGTTGTTTAACAGCATCAAATTGAAAATGTTTATAATCTACACCTCCAACCCAAGCTTTTACATGACCAGATTGAGGCTCAATAGATAGTAACCCAGATCTTAAAATGTGTTTATAATATTTAATAGAATCTTTTGGTGACATAATTGTGTCTATATCTCCTTTCCAAGAAAATATTTTCATGTCGGTTTTCTCATTAAACGAAGCTTTAATTTCTTTTACAGAAGCTCCATTTTTTTTCATTCGTTTCCAACGATTAGAACGTTTCATTGCTTGTTCCATGGTATTTGCAACTTGTTTTTTGTCTAAATCGTAAAAAGGTGCTGTTCTATTTCTTTTTTGTTCTTTAAAAAATATTCGTTGTAAGTTAGACATATGCTCTTTCATTGCTTCCTCTGCATAATTTTGCATACGTGAGTCTAAAGTCACATAAATTTTTAGTCCATCTCTATGTAAATTATATTCACTTCCATCAGGTTTTGGATTGTTTTTAATCCACGTTTTCATAAAATCACGTAAATACTCTCTAAAATACGTTGCAGATCCATCACTATGTTCCTCTCTATGTACATCTAACCCTAAATCTTTTTTTTGTAAAGTATCTTTCTCAATCTCAGTAATATACTCGTTTTTAAACATTTGCCCTAAAACCGTATTTCTACGATTCTTTACTTTTTCAGGTCTTCTAAGCGGATTAAAATATGATGCATTTTTTAGCATTCCAACTAGCATTGCAGATTCTGAAACTTCTAACTCTTTTGGTTCTTTTCCGAAATAGATGCGTGAAGCCGAACGAATACCAACAGCCAAATTTAAAAAGTCGTACTTATTTAAGTACATTGTTAAAATTTCTTGTTTGGTGTATTGGCGCTCCAATTGAAGTGCAATTACATATTCTTTAAATTTTTGTAAAATTCTTTCAGGTAAATTTTTAGATCCTTCACCATGAAATAATTGTTTTGCCAATTGTTGTGTAATTGTACTTCCTCCTCCACCTTTACCAAGCATAACAATAGCTCTAACACTTGATTTAAAATCTATTCCTGAATGTTCGTAAAAACGTTCATCTTCAGTAGCAACTAAAGCATTTATTAGGTTTTCAGGTAAATCTTTATATTTTACTGGTGTTCTGTTTTCTTTAAAATATTTACCTAAGGTTTTACCATCAATTGAAATAACTTCAGTAGCTAAATTATGTTCTGGGTTTTCTAATTCTTCAAACGAAGGTAATACTCCAAAAACTCCCCAAGAAGCTAATAAAAACACGAATATTAAGGCTGATGTTCCTCCTAAAATAGTAATCCAAAACCATTTTACATATTTAGAAAACGGATTATTTATTGTTGCCTTTTTTTTCATTCTTTAACTTTTTCTATTCTTAAACCTACGTCTGTAATTCCTTTTAAATGTATTTTACCTTCAATATCATGAACACTTCTTGTTGCATGTTGAATATTAAATTTATAATCTCCTTTTTCAGAAAAAACAACATGCTCTTTATAAAATAATTTATTTTCTTTAATATCTGTAAAACCATCACCTAACCAATTTCCAAAAGCATCTGTCATTTCGTATTCTAAAGTATCAACTACTTTGTAACCGCTTGGAAATTCCATTTTTGTAATTAAAAATAACGAGCTAAACTCGTAATCTTTATTGTTTCTAATATTTATAAACACATTTCTAGTAGAAATAGTATCTAAGTTGCTTACAATAAAAGGAATATTATTTTCTGAATTCCATTGATGATTCTCAACAGACTTATATTCATCATAAATCATGTTTGAATCACAAGAAAATAATAAAAGTGCTCCTATAAAAAAGGAAATGTATTTATGTAGTTTTTGTATCGTTTGCACTTTTTCTTGGTGGTCTTCTTTTTTTATTTCTATTTGGTTTTTTACCCTGTTGATTTGCATTAGGTTTCTGCTGATTTTGAGGGTTCGCTTGCTTATTTGGTTGGTTATTTTTTCTAGGTTTATTACTTTTTTGTTGCGTTTGTGTTGTTGATTGTTGTTTTTTTACGTTTTTAGATTTTTTTCTATTATTTCTCTTCTTTTTACGTTTTGGAACATCAAATCTTGTTAAGCTATCTTGCCCAACAACATCTTCAAACTCCACTTTTGCAACTTCTATTAAATCGGTTTCGTAATCTTCTAAAGAACTTGCTAATTCTTCATCTTTATTTAACGCTATTATTTCTTTAACCTGTTCTAAGGTAAGTTTATACCACTTCGCCCTGTTTTCTTTATAGGTATACCAAAGTAAACCTTTAAAAATATCCATTTTAATAAAAGTAGCGTCTCCTTTTTCAGTTTTTAAAATTATATCATGCTTTGGAAAACCAGCTAACGCATCCAAATAGGTATCTAACTCATAATTTAAACAACACTTTAATTTACCACACTGACCTGCTAATTTTTGAGGGTTTAAAGATAGTTGTTGATAACGTGCTGCTGCAGTACTTACATTTCGTAAATCTGTTAACCAAGTTGAACAACATAACTCTCTACCACAAGAACCAATTCCTCCAAGTCTAGCAGCTTCTTGTCGCAAACCAACTTGCTTCATTTCAACTCTTATGTTAAAGGCACTTGCTAAATCTCTAATTAATTGTCTAAAATCAACCCTTTCTTCAGCAGTATAATAAAAAGTGGCTTTATTTCCATCTCCTTGATACTCGACATCTGAAAGTTTCATTTTTAAGCCTAGTCGCCCTAAAATTTCACGCCCTCTATATTGTGTATCGTATTCTTTATTACGTGCAGCAGTCCAAATATCTATATCTTTTTGAGTAGCTTTACGATATATTTTTTTGATCTCTTCACTATCAATTTCAATTCTCTTTTTCTTCAGCTGAACTTTTATTAATTCACCTGTTAGAGAAACAGTACCAATATCATGTCCAGGATTTCCTTCAACTGCAATTATATCGCCAATTGAAATTTGTAACTTATCTACATTTCTATAAAAGTGTTTTCTTCCATTTTTAAACCTAACTTCTACCACATTTACAGGTTCTTGACCTGTTGGTAACGACATATTTCCAAGCCAGTCAAATACTGAAAGTTTTTCACAGTCGCCTGTAGCACAACTTCCATTACTTTTACATCCTTTTGGTACACTATTTATATCTGAAGAGCAACTATTACAGCTCATATATTTCTTAATTTTATGGTGTTACGTAAAATTGAAAATTCAACTTTACAATCTTCACTAATTTGTAAAGATAAATTAAAATTACTAACTGTAAAACGTTTAAAAATGGTTTTTAAGTTTGTTTTACATCAATAATTTTTACTGGGCAAGCTTCTTTTGCTTTTATACTCGAATCGAAAATAGTTTCATCGGGTGATTTAATGGTAAAAAAGCCTTTTTTTTCTTTGGAATGAAGTAATACAGATTTACCGTCTTTTTTAGACATTTGAAACTGAGCAGGTGCTAATTCAACACAATAATTACAGCCAATACATTTGGCTCTTTGTAACGTAATAATTACCATTTAAGCTTCTACTTTGTTTTCAACAATTTTGTATAATTTATCTGAAGGTCTAATTCTAAATTCTAATGGAATTGTTACAGAATCTCCTTTTTGTCCTTTGTCAGCTTTTACATCATTTACAAACATTTCTTCCACTTCCATTTCTTGCGCTCCAGTTGTTGGGCCCGTAATTAAAATGGTATCTCCAATAGTTATATCGTAGGCTTCAATTTTGAATTCTCCAATTTTTGCTTTTGGAAAAAAATGCATTCCTTTTCCTAAATATACTTTCTTTTGTGTTGCATGGCTTCCAGATCCTTTACTCCATTCTCCTAATTGTTGACCTAAATAATAACCACTCCAAAATCCACGATTGTAGACTTTTTCTAATTCTTGCATCCAAGAAATTACGTTTTCTTTGCTATAAGTTCCTGCTTCAATACTATCAATAGCATCACGGTAACATTTAATAACTTTTGCAACATATTCAGGTGCTCTACCTCTTCCTTCAATTTTTAAAACTTTTACACCAGCATCAACTATTTCATCTAAAAAATCAATGGTGCATAAATCTTTTGGAGACATAATATACTCGTTATCCAATTCCATTTCAACACCTGTTTCCTGATCTATTACCGTATATTTTTTTCTACAATTTTGTTTACAAGCCCCTCTGTTTGCAGATGAGTTATGATTGTGTAAACTCATATAACACTTCCCTGAAACTGCCATACATAATGCTCCGTGCCCAAAAATTTCAATTTCTAATAATTTTCCTGAAGGTCCACAAACATTCTCTTTTTCAATTTGTTCAGTTATTTTTTTTACTTGGCGTAAACTCAACTCTCTACTTAACACCATTGTATCAGCAAACATAGCATAAAACTTAGCTGTTTCAATATTTGTAATGTTAATTTGAGTTGAAATATGTACTTCCATTCCAATAGCTCTTGCACTAGCTATTACTGCTTGATCCATAGCAATAACCGCTGTAATATTAGCATCTTTTGCCTTTTGAAGTAAAGTTTTTACAATAGTTAAATCGTGATCGTAAATTATGGTATTTAGTGTAAGGTATGTTCTAACATTTTTAGCTTTACATCTGTCAGAAATTTCCTGCAAATCATCTAACGTAAAGTTAATTGACGCTCTTGCCCTCATATTTAATTGCTCAACACCAAAATAAATTGAATCTGCTCCATTGTCTAATGCAGCTTGCAACGATTCAAAATTTCCGGCAGGAGCCATTAACTCTATTTTTCCAGTAGTTGTCATTCTTTTTTGATTTTTTGCAAAACTACATATTTTATTATAACTATTGGTATTTCAATAGTATAATGACATTAAAAACAAGGTTAATTTACTTTTGAAAACTTAAAGTATTTTAGAATTATGAATTCCAGTATTATCAAATTCACTAAGATTGATGCTGAATAGACCTTTAGAAGGGTAAATAGAATAATTTGTTCTTTTAAAACCTCCAAGTATATATAATATATTATCCTTATAATACATTTCTGAAGCTTCCAAAGATAAATCAATTAAATACTCATTAAGTTCTTTAGTTAAAACGTTGTATGTGCTTATTTTTCCATTGTCAAAAAAATAGATAATATTGTCTTTATGGGTTATTGCAGGTTTGCTAATTCCGATAAATAGATTTCCTTCTTTTTTCCATTTTTGAGTTAATAAATCAAACGATTCAATACTTGTTAATGGTTTTTTATTAAACCCACCTATTAAATATATTTTATCTTTAATTAAAACTCCTTTCACCTCTTTTGGTATTGGCATACTTCCTATTTGATACCAATTTCCTGTATTTAAATTTAATAAATGAACTCTATTTGAATATTCTTTAAATCCATTTCTTTTCTTCTTAATTGAACCTCCCAAAACAATTAAATTGTCTTTATAAGTAAAAGACACAAAACCAACTCCTTGGTGTGGGTTTGTATCGTCTACAATTAGTTTTTCAGTTTCTAAATCAAAAATTTCAATTTTATCTTCTAAATACTCGAATTTTCCACTGGTTGAAATATTTTTTCCTCCCAACACAAATATTTTATTGTTATAGTAATTTAATTTATGATAAGCTCTTTTTTTAAACTTTAATTTTGACTTAAACCACGTGTCACTTTTTATATCATACGATTGTAAATCTCTACTATAATTAACTCTGCTATAATTTCGTGCAGTGCCATTCAGAAATTTTTCAAAAGCTCTATCTGGATCATACTCTAATAATTTCTTAAATTGATTTTCATTATAAGAAACATCACCACCAATAACATAAATTTTATCGTCTTTTAGCACAGAACCAAATGAATGCACTCCTTTTTTTATTGATGACAACTTTTTATAAGAAATTGATTTTTTTAAATTCCTTTTTTGTGAAATTCTAATCTCCTCTAGCTTTTTTAAATCTCCTTTTAAGTAAACTTTGTAGTTTTTTTTGCTTGATACATAAGGTATTTCAAGTTCTTCATAAGCTATATGAGAAAAACGGATAACATCATTTTTAACTATTTTATATGGAAATTTTAAATAATAATTTCCTTTTTCATTGGTTAAAACTCCTCTATTAATTCCTTTTACAAACACATGAACCCCTTCTATAGGTTTATTTGTAGCTGCATCTACTACTTTTCCTTCAATATATTGTGAAAATGTTAAAAATGATGAAAGTGTAAAGAATAAAATTAATGTGAATTTTTTCATAATTAATTTTTAAACGATTAGTACTATTATTTCTATCAAAAATTATTCCTAATTCTATAAAAATAACATTTTGTTTTATTTAAAAGTGAATTATCTATTTAACAAAAAAATATTTATTTGTTAATTTTCAATTATTTACTGTTTGTTGTCACCTTTTTTTCTAAAATTTGCATACAATTTAAACATAATTAAAATAAACAAAATGAAAGTAGCAGTTGTAGGTGCAACCGGAATGGTGGGAAATGTACTATTACAAGTTTTAGCAGAACGTAATTTTCCAATTACAGAATTACTAGTGGTAGCTTCTGAAAGGTCTGTTGGTAATCAATTAGAATACAAAGGAGAAAAACATACTGTTATTGGTTTGCAAGATGCTGTTGATGCACGCCCAGATATTGCTTTGTTTTCTGCAGGTGGAACAACTTCTGAAATTTGGGCTCCTAAATTTGCTGAAGTTGGCTGTACGGTTGTAGATAATTCTTCAGCTTGGAGAATGGATGCTACTAAAAAATTAGTGGTTCCTGAAATTAATGGAAATGTACTAACCAAAGAAGATAAAATAATTGCAAATCCTAATTGCTCAACCATTCAATTAGTAATGGCTTTGGCACCACTTCATAAAAAATATACGATGAAACGTGTGGTAATTTCTACTTACCAATCCGTTTCAGGTACTGGTGTAAAAGCTGTAGAACAATTAGAGAATGAAACAAAAGGTATAAAAGGTGAAATGGCTTACCACTATCCAATTAACAGAAACGCAATTCCACATTGTGATGTGTTTTTAGAAAATGGATATACAAAAGAAGAAATGAAATTGGTGAAAGAGCCAAAGAAAATTTTAGGTGATGAATCTTTTTCAGTAACTGCAACTGCAGTTCGTATTCCAACTGCTGGTGGACACTCTGAAGCTGTTAACGTTCAATTTGAAAACGACTTCGATTTAAATGTAGTTAGAAAACTATTACACGAAACTCCTGGAGTTATTGTACAAGATAATTTAGATACAAATACCTATCCAATGCCTATTTATGCGCATAATAAAGATGAGGTTTTTGTTGGTAGAATTAGAAGAGACGAATCGCAGCCAAACACTTTAAATTTATGGATTGTATCTGATAATTTACGTAAAGGCGCAGCAACAAATACTATTCAAATTGGCGAATATTTAATTGAAAATAATTTAATCTAATCACGTTTAATAAAAGCAAAAAAGTCGCACAATGTGCGACTTTTCTTTTTGGGGTTTATTGGGATTATTTTGATGCTTTTAAAACATCTCCAATAATTTGCTCTAATTGATGTTTTGGAAGTGCTCCTTGCGCCATTTGAGGCTCACCTTCTTTTGGTACAAATAATATTGAAGGAATACTTCTAATTCCAAATGCTGCAGCTAATTCTTGTTCAGCCTCAGTATCTATTTTAAAAATATTAATTTTACCTTCATATTCATTACTTAATTCTTCTAAAACTGGAGCAACTGCTTTACACGGTCCACACCAATCTGCATAAAAATCAATAATACAAGGTAAATCACCTTCAAATTTCCACTCTTTATTTTTTTCGAAATTAAAAACCTTATCTAAAAAGGCTTGTTTTGTTAATAATTCAGTCATTATTTTATAATTTATTTTTAATAAATAAAGCAATTTTAGTGCCACTTTATTTGACGACAAAGTGACATAAAAACTTACAATATTATAGTAACTTAAGTTACATCTGTAAATAAAATTGTACTTTAACGACTCAATTAACTAATTATAAACTAAAACTTTAATATTATGAATTCGAAATTAACAATGGTACTTAGATTACTTTTAGGACTAATTTTAGTAGTTTTTGGAGCAAACAAATTTTTTCATTTCCTTCCAATGCCACCAATGGAAGGTGCTCCTGCAGATTTTATGGGAGCGTTAGGTAAATCTGGCTATATGTTTACCTTAATTGCATTAACTGAAATTGCTGCTGGTGTTCTTTTAATATTTAATAAATGGAAAGGACTTGCTTTAATTCTTACAGCTATAATTTCTGTAAATATTGTGTTATTTCATTTATTTTTGGCTCCTGCAGGTATAGCTCTTGCAGCTGTAGTTGCAATTCTAAACATCGTATTAATATACGCAAATTGGAAAAAGTTTAAAACCCTTTTTTAAACTCTTAAATAAAACTTAAATTAAAAGGCATACTACATTGAGTATGCCTTTTTTCGTTAAATTTGTAAGATTCAAAAAACAAAACAATGAGAAAATTTCTTTTATTAACAATGGTTACAATTTTTATGTTTTCATGTAAAAATTCAGAATCCGAAAAAAGTAAAGTACAATTGAAGTATCCTACAACAAAAAAAGTTGATACTGTTACCAATTATTTTGGCACAGAAGTAAAAGACCCTTACAGATGGTTAGAAGATGATATGTCTGAAGAAACTGCCGAATGGGTTGGTGAACAAAACAAAGTTACGTTTGATTATTTAGCAAATATTCCTTACCGAGATGAATTAAAAAATCGTTTAGAAAAATTATGGAATTACGAAAAAATTGGTGCTCCATTCAAAGAAGGTGATTACACATATTTTTATAAAAATAATGGATTACAAAATCAATATGTAATTTATAGACATAAAGAAAATGAAGAACCTGAAGTTTTTTTAGATCCAAATACTTTTTCTGAAGACGGAACAACTTCATTAGGTGGTTTATCATTTTCAAAAGATGGAAAAACTTTAGCTTATGCTATTTCTGAAGGTGGTTCAGATTGGCGTAAAATAATTGTAATAGATGCTATTTCAAAAGAAATAAAAGAAGACACTATAATTGATGTTAAGTTTAGTGGAATGTCTTGGAAAGGAAATGAAGGTTTCTACTATTCTAGTTATGAAAAACCAAAAGGAAGTGAACTTTCTGCAAAAACTGATCAGCACAGATTGTTTTATCATAAATTAGGAACCAAACAAAAAGATGATTCTGTTATTTTTGGTGAAACACAAAAACATAGATACGTAAACGGTTCAGTAACTGAAGATGGGAGATTTTTATCTATTAGAGCTTCAAAATCTACTTCTGGAAACGAATTATATCTTCAAGATTTATCAAAATCAAACAGTAAAATAATTCCAATTATAAAAGGGTTTGATTATGATACGTATGTGTTAGATAATAAAGGAGAAAAATTACTATTAGTAACCAATTTAGATGCTCCAAACAAGCGAATTGTTAAAGTAAATGCAAACAATCCAACCTCTGAAAACTGGGTAGATGTAATCCCTGAAACTAAAAATGTACTTACACCTTCAACTGCAAGTGGTTATATTTTTACAAAATATATGGTTGATGCTGTTTCTCAAGTAAAACAATACAATTTTGATGGAAAATTAATAAGAGATATTGAACTTCCTGGAGTTGGAACTGCTGGTGGTTTTGGTGGAAAAATAGATGCTAAAACTATTTATTATTCTTTTTCAAATTATATAACACCTGGTTCAATTTATTCATTTAAACCTGCTGAAGGAATTTCAGAATTGTATAAAAAGCCTGCAATAGATTTTGATTCTGACGCATTTGAATCTAAACAAGTATTTTATACTTCAAAAGATGGAACAAAAGTACCTATGATTATATCTTATAAAAAAGGAACTGAATTGAATGGTAAAAATCCAACTATTTTATACGGATATGGTGGATTTAATATTAGTTTAACACCTGGTTTTAGTATCTCAAATGCTGTTTGGATGGAGCAAGGTGGTGTGTATGCTGTTCCTAATTTACGTGGTGGTGGTGAATACGGAAAAGTGTGGCATAAAGCAGGTACAAAAATGCAAAAACAAAATGTTTTTGACGATTTTATTGCTGCAGCTGAATACTTAATTGAAAACGACTACACCTCATCAGATTATTTAGCAATTAGAGGTGGTTCAAATGGTGGCTTATTAGTTGGTGCAACTATGAATCAACGTCCTGAATTAATGAAAGTAGCTTTACCTGCAGTTGGTGTTATGGATATGTTACGTTACCATACATTTACAGCTGGTGCTGGTTGGGCTTATGATTATGGTACTTCGGAAGATTCAAAAGAAATGTTTGAATATTTAAAAGGGTATTCTCCAGTTCATACTATTAAAGAAGGTGTTGAGTATCCTGCAACATTGGTAACAACTGGTGATCACGATGATAGAGTTGTACCTGCACATTCATTCAAATTTGCTGCTGAATTACAGTCTAAACAATCAGGAAATAATCCAACGTTAATTAGAATTGAAACCAATGCTGGTCATGGTGCTGGAACTCCGGTTTCAAAAACTATTGAACAATATGCAGATATTTTCGGTTTTACTTTTTACAATATGGGCTTCAAAGAATTGCCTGGTAAAACTAAAATTAAAGGATAAAAATTAAGTCAAACTGAACTTGTCAAAGTTTTTATTTTAAAATATTCATTTTGTCAAACTGAGCCTGTCGAAGTTCTATTTAAAGTCTTCGACAAGCTCAGACTGACAATAATTTATCTAAAATATTTCCAAAATTTCAGAATTATTAAAAGGAATAGTGGCTCCAATTTTTTTTCCTAACAATTGGTTTCCTATGGGTGAATTAGTTGAAACAGCATAAAAATTTGTGTTTTCAACTATTATTTTACCTGCGCTAATTGCTAAATAATAACTTGCTTTATTGGTTATAATAATACTTCCTAAACAACTAATTTCAGACTTGTTTTCAATAGAAATTTTATCTAAAATAACTTTCATTTGATTAATAACAGCTAACTGCTGACTTGCTTTTTCCATTTCTAACTGCAACATTGCACGTCCAGTTTCATGTTTATCGCCAGCTGAACTTTTAGTTTCAAAAAACAAGTCTTTTTTATTAGATTCAATACTTGTGGTAACTGTGTTTTGTTTTTCACTTATAAATAATAAGCAAGCTTTGTGTAATTTCTTCTTTATTTTTAAATAATCTTTCATAATTTAAAGGTAAATGTAAGTCAATCTAGATTCTTTTAATAATTTTGTAGTGCAATTTTCTATTATGAATTTTACAGGAAAAAGATACTTAGATTATTCTTCATTTATCAAATCAACATTTGGTGAAAGAGTTCAAAAAATATCGTTAGATATTGGATTTTCTTGCCCAAATAGAGATGGTTCAAAAGGTTATGGTGGTTGTACGTATTGCAATAATAACACGTTTAATCCTGATTATTGTGAGCCCACAAAAAGTATTAAAGAGCAATTAGAACAAGGAATTCATTTTTTTTCTAAGAAATATAAAGTACAAAAATACTTAGCGTATTTTCAAGCATACACAAACACATATTCCGATTTTGAATCGCTGAAAAAATTATATGAAGAAGCCTTAAATGTAGAAGGTGTAATTGGATTGGTTATTGGAACCAGACCCGATTGTATTTCAGAAGAAATTATAAATTATCTTTCTGAATTATCAAAAAAATACTTTATTTCTCTTGAGTTTGGTGTTGAAAGCACCTTAAATAAAACACTTTTAGAAGTTAATAGGTGTCATACTTTTGAGGAAACAAAAGCAACGTATGAGCTTTGCAAAAACAAAGGTTTTCATTTAGGAGCACATTTAATTATTGGCTTGCCTGGAGAAACTAAACAAGAGTTATTAAACCATGCTATTGAAATTTCTAAACTACCAATTGACTCTTTAAAATTACACCATTTACAAATTGTAAAAAATTCTGTAATGGCTTTTCAACACAAACAAAACCCAACAAAATTCAACTTGTTTTCTTCCGAAGATTATATTGATTTTATAACTGATTTTATTGGAAATCTAAGACCTGATATTATTATTGAACGCTTTATTAGTGAAACACCACAAGATTTGTTAATTGCTCCAAAATGGAACAATCTTAAAAATTTTGAAGTTGTAGCTAAAATTGATAAAAAACTAATTGAAAAGAACGTTTGGCAAGGGAAATTTTACTCTTGATTTCATTCGTTTAAAAATAAATTGTATGTTTATCAAATGAATTTTTTTAATACTAAAAACCTTTCTGAAATGCCTTGGGTATTAATACCAGGCTTATAGTTTTTTGTTAATTCTTTATTACTTTTCAGAGTTTAAAACTCTTTCTATTTTCATTCATTATTAAAAATTAAAAAATATGAGCAATATAATTGTATTAGGTGCTGGTATGGTAGGTAGCACAATGGCTATTGATATGGCTAAAAATCATTCTGTTACTATCACCGACTTTAGTGAAAAAGCTTTAGAAAAAGCTATTAAAAAATGTGATAAGCTTATTCCTGAAGTTTTAGATGTTACTGATAAAAAATTATTACAAGAAACAATAAAACCTTTCGGCTTAGTAATTTGCGCAGTTCCTGGTTTTTTAGGTTTTGAAACCTTAAAAAGTATTATTGAAACTAAAAAAAATGTGATAGACATTTCCTTTTTTCCTGAAAACTCGTTAGAATTAGATACACTTGCCAAAGAAAAAAATGTAACTGCAATTGTTGATTGTGGTGTAGCACCGGGAATGGGAAATATTATTTTAGGAAATTACAATGAAAAACTAACTCTAACAGATTTTGAATGTTTGGTTGGTGGTTTACCTAAAGTGAAAAAATGGCCCTTCAGCTATAAAGCGCCTTTTTCGCCAGTTGATGTTATTGAAGAATACACAAGACCGGCACGTTATATAGAAAACGGACATTTAGTAGTAAAAGAAGCATTATCTGATTGTGAATTTGTTGAGTTTGATGGCGTTGGAACACTGGAATCTTTTAATTCTGACGGTTTACGTTCAATTATTTTTACTATGCCTCATATTAAAAATATGAAAGAAAAAACATTGCGTTATCCAGATCATATTGAGTATATAAAAGTGCTTAAATCAAGTGGGTTTTTTAATGAAGAAAAAATAAATGTAAATGGTACTATGGTTTCTCCACTTGAATTTTCATCAAAAATTTTATTTAATGAATGGAAATTAGGTGATACGGAAGAAGAACTTACAGTTATGCGAATTACCCTAAAAGGAACCAATAAAAAAGGGGAAAATAAAACCATTGTTTACAATTTACACGATGAGTATTGCTCCAAAACAAATGTTTCTTCAATGGCAAGAACAACTGGTTATACTGCAACTGCTGCAGCTAATATGTTTTTAGATGGTTTATTCAGTGAAAAAGGCGTTTTTCCACCTGAATTAGTTGGAAAACATGATGTGTGTTTTGATTATATTTTAAAGTATTTAGAAGAGAGAAACATAAACTATATCAAACAAGAAATTTAATAATAATTAATTTTTATTTGTCCATTTAAAATTTTGTTATACTTTTGTTGAGTGATTAGTCAATTAAAAGTGGATAAAAAAGAATTATTATTAAACGCAGCTATGAACCTCTTTTCAGAAAGAGGTTTTCACGCTACTCCTACTTCTGTTATTTCAAAAGAAGCTGGGGTTTCTGCTGGAATTTTATTCCATTACTTTAAAACCAAAAATGATTTAATAATTGAATTGTATGTATCACTTAAGAAAGAATATTCAGGTTTTATTCTAAAAGATATTGACAAAATTAAATCACCCATTAATAAGCTAAGGTTAATATGGTCAAACTCTTGGAGATGGGGACTCGAAAACCCAGTGAAGTTTAAGTTTCTTCAACAAGCAGACAATTCTACGTATTCAAAAAGCATTAAAAATCATCCTGAAATTATAGCAAAATATGTTATGTTTGGCGAATTTATTAAGGAATATATTGACCAAGGAGTTATTAAAGATGTTGACCATGAATTTTTAATGAACTCAATGTCTAGTTTAATTATTTCAATGATAAATCATATTTCAAATCATCCTGATTTGATAAATGATACAGTGTTTATTGAAAAAGGTTGGGAAATGTTTAATAATTGCCTTAAACCTTAAAAAAAATTATATAATATATTGAGTGAATACTCAGTCAAAATAATACGGAAAATTAAATAATGGTTAAAAAATATATAAAGAAAATGTTAATAGGAATTTTAGGTGCCATCCTTTTAATGGTAATAACAGTAAGTATTTTTGTGAATACAAGCCCTCAGTTTGGAGGAAAACCAAATGAAGAAAGCCTCGTAAAAATAGAGAATTCCATAAATTATAACGGAAATGGTACATTTAAAAATCAAGAGTTAACTTTACCAAGTACGGGGTTTAAATTAAGTACAATTCCAAAATTTTTTACTAACGGTGATAGCCGAGTTCCTGAGAATGAATTACCCTCTAAAGAATTAGCAAAAACTTATTTCAATAATAAACCTCAACAACCAAGAATTACATGGTTTGGACATTCTACCTTATTTATTGAAATGGAAGGAATGAATATTTTTATTGATCCTATGTTAGGGGAAGTACCTTCTCCACATCCATTTTTAGGAAGTTCAAGGTTCAATAAAAAATTACCAATTTCTATAGAGAATTTGCCCGAAATAGATTTAGTTTTAATATCTCACGATCATTATGACCATTTAGATTATGGTTCGATTCAACAATTACATTCAAAAGTGAAACAATTTTATGTTCCATTAGGAATTAAATCTCACTTAACTAAATGGGGTGTTGATGCTTCTAAAATTATAGAATTAGATTGGTGGGAAAGTCAAACTTTAAACGGTGTTGAATTTGTTTCAGCTCCTGCGCGTCATTTTTCAGGAAGAGGGTTCACAAGAAACAATACTTTATGGAGTTCGTGGGTGTTAAAATCTAAAAGCTCCTCAATATTTTTTAGTGGAGATAGTGGTTATGGAAATCATTTTAAAGAAATTGGAAATAAATACGGTCCATTTGATTTTGCTATGATTGAATGCGGACAATACAATGAACAGTGGTCACAGATTCATATGACACCTGAAGAAACTATACAAGCCACAATTGATGTTCAAAGTAAGCTTATGATGCCTATTCACTGGGGAGCTTTTAAATTAGCATTACATAGTTGGAGTGACCCAATTATTAGAGCAACTAAAAAAGCTGTTGAGTTAAATGTAAAAATTACTACTCCAAAAATTGGGGAATCAATAATTCTAAATGAAATAATTCCAACCGAAAAATGGTGGGTAAATAAAAAATAACTTCAAAATGATCTTAGTATTTAAAACCAACATATTTTCTGAATTAGAAATTCACATAAAGTCAATCCTCGATAGTTTTTCAACCATAAAAACCATTGATTTTGACTTTGAAGATTGTGATAATATACTTAGAATTGAAACTTCAACAGATATTACATCTGCTATTGAGAGTTTGTTAGAGGTTAAAGGATTTTATTGTAAAGAATTAGTCTAAAAATAATTTAAAATTCAAATTGCAATTGAACTAAAATTGGTTTTTCAGTTATCTTTTTAGAATGAATATTCAAATTGGTAACTGAAATACCTAATAAGCGTACAGAATTTAGCACTTTTTCTTGAAATAATAATTCTTTAACCGTTTCTAAAATAATCGATTTGTCTTTTATAAAATAAGGAATCGTTTTACTACGAGTTTGTGTTTTAAAATCGGAATATTTTATTTTTAATGTGATGGTTTTTCCTGATACTTTTGAATGAATTAATCGTTGTTCTAGCTCTTCTGAAATTTTCTCTAACTTTTCCAACATAAAAATTTCAGAAGTTAAATTTTTTACAAAAGTATGCTCAGCTGCAACAGATTTTCTTAATCGATTTGGTTTCACTTCACTATGCTGAATTCCACGAACAATATTGTAATAATGAGCTCCAGATTTCTTAAAGTGTTGTGTTAAAAAATCTTGTGTTTTTTCTTTTAAATCTATACCTTTAAAAATACCCAAACTATACATTTTAGAAGCGGTAACTTTTCCTATTCCGAAGAATTTTTCTATTGGAAGTTCTTCTAAAAAAGGTATAACCTCTTCAGGTGGAATAGTTTTTTGTCCGTTTGGTTTGTTAATATCTGAAGCTATTTTAGCAACAAATTTATTTATTGAAATTCCAGCAGACGCATTTAAATGTAATTCATCAAAAATACGTTGTCTAATTTCCTTTGCTATTAAACTAGCTGATGGATTCCCTTTTTTGTTTTCAGTGACATCTAAAAAGGCTTCATCTAAAGAAAGTGGTTCAACCAAATTGGTATAATCATAAAAAATAGCTCTAATTTTTTGTGAAATTTCATTGTATCGTTTAAACCTAGGTTTTACAAAAATTAAATGCGGACAATTTTTTCTTGCTAATACACCACTCATAGCAGAACGCACTCTAAATTTCCTTGCCTCATAACTTGCTGCAGAAACTACACCACGTTCACCACCACCGCCAACAGCTACAGGTTTCCCTCTTAAATCAGGGTTATCTAATTGCTCAACAGATGCGTAAAATGCATCCATATCTACATGAATAATTTTACGATATGTGTTTAGCTCCTTCATTAAAAACAAATATAAAAAGAAAAAGAGAAGCTTTTCAGCTCCTCTTTTATTAAAATATTATGTTTAATTATTTATATAACACCTTGATCTAACATAGCATCTGCTACTTTAATAAATCCAGCAATATTTGCACCTTTTACGTAATCGATGAAACCATCGTTATCAGTTCCGTATTTAGAACAAGCTGCATGAATAGAATGCATAATTTGGTGTAATTTAGCATCAACTTCTTCATTAGTCCAATTCATTTTCATGGCATTTTGAGACATTTCTAATCCAGAAACTGCAACTCCACCAGCATTTGCTGCTTTACCAGGAGCGAAAGGAATTCTTGCATTATGTAATGCTTCAATTGCTTCAGGTGTACAACCCATATTAGAAACTTCAACAATTATTTTTACACCATTTTTAATTAATAGTGCTGCATCGTCTCCATTTAATTCATTTTGAATTGCACTTGGCATTGCTATATCAACAGCAACTTCCCAAGGTTTTTTACCTGCGTAGAATTTTGCTTCTGGGAATTCTTCAGCATACGGAGAAACAATATCATTATTAGAAGCTCTAAGCTCTAATAAATAATCGATTTTCTCTTCATCTAAACCTTTCTCGTCGTGAATATAACCATCAGGACCAGAAATAGTAACTATTTTCCCTCCTAGTTCAGTTATTTTTAATGCAACACCCCAAGCAACGTTACCAAATCCAGAAACAGAAACTGTTTTACCTTCAAAAGTATCGTTATTAGTATCTAACATATCTTTTGCAAAATATACAGCTCCAAAACCAGTAGCTTCTGGTCTAATTAGGCTTCCTCCCCAGTTTAATCCTTTTCCTGTTAAAACTCCTGTGTTTTCTCTTTGTAGTTTTTTATACATTCCATACATAAAACCAATTTCTCTACCACCAGTTCCAATATCTCCAGCAGGAACATCAGTACTTGGTCCAATTAATCTCCATAATTCTAACATAAATGCTTGGCAAAAACGCATAATTTCAGCATCTGATTTTCCTTTTGGATTAAAATCTGATCCACCTTTTCCACCACCCATTGGAAGTGTAGTTAGCGCATTTTTAAAAGTTTGTTCAAAACCTAAAAACTTAAGAATACTTAAATTTACACTTGGGTGTAAACGTAAACCTCCTTTGTAAGGTCCAATTGCATTGTTAAATTGAACTCTATGTCCTAAATTTACTTGCACTTCACCTGCATCATCTACCCATGAAATTCTAAAAGTTAAAATACGATCAGGTTCTACTAATCGTTCAATTATTTTAGCCGCTTCATATTGTGGATTTTCATTATAAATACCTTCAATAGACTCCAATACTTCATGTACTGCTTGTAAATATTCTTGTTCACCTGGATGCTTGGCTTCAAGATTATTTAATATATCTTTTACATTCATAATACTATAATTTATAAGTGTTTAAAACTGTTTTAAAATTTTACACAAAAATACTGATATTAAACTCATTTTTAATTATAAAAAATGTTATTTTTTAACTTTATGTAATTAATATTGCAAATCGTTATTGAAAACCAATAAAACACTTTAAATTTCTTCTCTAAATTATTAATTACATAAATCCTTCAGGTGGTAAATCTTCCATTGAATCTTCTAAAGATTCTCTATTTCGTTCTAACTTATAGCCTTCTTTAAAAATTGCAGCTTTATTACTTTTCCCTTCAATAACTACTGTTAAAGGTTCTTTAAAACAAATATGTCTAATATACTCTCCCTCACAACAAGCCTCTTGTTTATTTAAATAATCTAAATCAAAAAAGCCGTCATTTATAAAATGGTTAATTGTAAGGTAACCCACTTTAAATGAAGTCAAATTTTGAAAAAAGTGCGTACCTTGACTTGGATCAATTCTAAAATCATTTAAACCAGCTTCAACAATTATTTTTGCTGCAGATATTTGTGGCCAAATTACAGGGATTCCCAACCAAGGATCGCTTGAACCCCATCTTCCTGGACCTACTAAAACATATTGTTTATCAAGCTCTATAAACTTTTTATTCATTTCTTCTACAGCTGCTGCAATTTCTCTTGTATTTGCGCTATTAAAAGTTTCAGGTTTTACATATACAAAATCGTAAATATCTTCGTATTTACCATTTCCAAGTGCTGATTCAGAATAAATTATAGTGTCTTTAGTGTCAATCTTTTTAGGTAATTCACTTGTGGCTTCATAACTTTCTATAATTGGTCTAATTTGTAAAAAGCTAAATTCTTTAGATTGACCAGCTGGTACATCTAGGTTCACAGCAAATTCAATTTCTATTGGGTTTCTCATTTCACGCTGCCCAATACGTAACAAATCTTGTAAAATTTCGGGTAAAGGGAAGGTTTTATATTTTAATATATTGTCAAATGTAATTAATCGAATTCCATCATGTAAAGTTCCTGGCTTTATGATGTTATTTTGTAAATCATATGTTGAGGCTACAAATTTTAATGAACCATGTTTTTCAGCACGTCTAATTGTAATTTTCTTTTTATTGATAGACTCATTTGTTGAAGCATGATAACTTTCAGGATCCATATCTAAACCATACAAATATTTTTGAGTATCTCTTTGTGTAGAATCTGGAGATGATAGCTGAAGTACTTTTTGTGGGTGAGCTGGTGAAAATCGTAAAGTTCTACCACCACCAACAATAATTTCACCTAAACCTATAGCTATATTTGCAATTCCTTCATAAGGCAATTCATTTCCTATCGGATAAAAGTTAATAGAACGCGCTACTCCAGATATATTTGGGTAATAAACATCATTATATTGTTTTCCTGTAACTTCTTGTAAAATTACAGCCATTTTATCTTCTTCAATAGAATGAGATGTAGCTTTTAAATATGCTTTACTACTTTGAAAAAAAGCAGATGCCATTACTGATTTTATTGCATTAGAAACCATTACTAACATTTCAATTTTATTAGTATTTGGTATCATATAAGTTGAAAAAACTCCTGCAAAAGGCTGATAATGAGAGTCTTCCAATACACTTGAAGAACGTACTGCAATTGGTGATGTTGTGATGTCTAAAAAAGCTTGAATATCCTCTAAAACCCATTGAGGTAATGAATTTGAAATAAATTTATTTAAAATTTCCTCATCGTTATTACAATTTGCTACAAAATCTATCAATTCATGAGTCTCCATAAACTCATCAAAAACATCAGTACTAACAACAACCGTTCTTGGTATTGAAATGGTTACATCTTTATATTTATGAAATAATCTATGGCGTTTTAAAAATGAGTCTATAAATGCTAAACCACGACCTTTTCCTCCTAAAGAACCTTCTCCAATACGTGAAAATCCTAAATATTCATCGTATTTATTTTTATTAAATTTAGCAATAACACCTCTGGCTCTAAATACACGATATGCTTTAATTGCTTTCAGTAAAAATTCTCTAATATGCTCTGCATCATCAAAATCTTCATACTCAACTTTACTAAACAAATTTGCTAAAGGAAATAAAACCCTTGATTTTAGCCATTTTGAATATTCACTTCTTTTAGCGTGATATTCTATGGCTTCAGGTGTTACAATTGTTAAAGCTTTTTGAAAGTTTTTTAAATCGTTCACTTTTGCTAAAACTTTCATTTGTACTGGATCCCAAAATTCAAAAGCTCCAAAAGAAAAATATTTTGTGATATACTTTTTTAATTCACTTCCTAAAGTTTCGGAATGTTTGTATAAAAATTTTCCTTTTAATTCAGCAGCTAATTCTCCATTAATTTCATCGGAAGATTGTATTAAAACAGGAAAATAACGTTTAAACTTTCTAACATATTTTAATAGCTCGAAACCAGCCTGTCGATTACGCTTACCGTCTTTAAAATAACTAACATCTGAAATTACCCCTAAAAGATTGTACTTGTATTTTTCAAAAAGATTAATTCCTTCTTCATAATTAGTGGCTAATAAAATTTTTGGTCTTCCACGCATTAACATCATTCCTCTATGCTCATTTAATCCTTCAGACATAAATGAATGTGATTGCTTTACAATAATTTTATAAATAATTGGTAAATACCTCGAATAAAACCGCAATGAATCTTCCACTAATAAAATGGCTTTTACACCAATTTTATTAATATCATTTTCAGCATTCATTCTATCTTCAGTTAATTTAATAATTGCCAAAAATATATCAACATTACCATTCCAATGAAACACAAAGTCTATCACTCCTGTGTTTGAAGCTGTTATTTTTTTTCTTAATTCTGATGAATAATGACTTAATGCTGCAATAGGAACATCGGGAAACGCAGCTTTTATTTTTTGAGAAGTTTCAAATGCTTTATAATTTCCTATATCTAACCAAGTTATAACTAAATCAATTTTGTCTAAGGTTAATACTTTTATTGCTCTTCGAGCAGAATTTGCATGTACAAAATTTGGTGGATACCTTAAGTTTAAAGCTGTATATTCATTAAAAATTCTTTCGTCAATTCTACCATCTTCTTCCAACATATAAAAATCATAGTTGGAACAAACTATTAGAATTTTGTTTACTCTATTTTGCATTAATTTGTTAAATGCTACATCTTCAAATTCATATGCTTTTAAATCGGGTAAAGGATTTTTAATCATTTTAAGTGACTTTATTTATGTATGCAAGATAGAATTTTAACACTAAAATTAAATGATTTTATATAGATTAATTTTATAAAAAAGGAGAGGTAATATTACCTCTCCTTTTTTATTTTTAATTAAAAATCTATTAATCTAAACCACACCTTGTGCTAACATAGCATCAGCAACTTTAACAAATCCAGCAATATTTGCACCTTTAACATAGTCTATATAACCATCTTCTTGTTTTCCAAACTTAATACAAGAGTCATGAATATCACTCATAATTTTTTTAAGTCTTGAATCAACTTCATCTCGCGTCCAATTAGTACGCAAAGAATTTTGACTCATTTCTAATCCTGAAGTTGCTACACCTCCAGCATTTGAAGCTTTTCCAGGTGCATATAAAATTTTAGAATCTAAAAACTTATGAACTGCTTCAGGTGTTGATGGCATATTTGCACCTTCGCTAATAACATAACATCCATTTTTTAATAATATATCTGCTTCTTCCCCACTTACTTCATTTTGAGTAGCACAAGGCATTGCTACCTCACATTTAATTCCCCAAGGTCTTTGCCCTTCAAAAAATTGAGCATTAGGATATTTTCTAACATACTCTTCAATTCTGCCACGTTTAATATTTTTAAGATCCATTACAAATGCTAATTTATCAGCGTCTATTCCCTCTTCGTCATATATAAAACCTGAAGAATCAGATAAAGTAACAACTTTAGCTCCTAATTGAGTTGCTTTTTCACAAGCATACTGAGCAACGTTACCTGCTCCTGAAACTGTAATTATTTTCCCTTCTAAATCGTCTCCTTTGGTTTCAAGCATACTTTGTGCAAAATATACTGTACCGTAACCTGTAGCTTCAGGACGAATTAACGAACCTCCCCAAGACATTCCTTTACCAGTTAGTACTCCTGTAAATTCATTTCTAAGTCTTTTATACATTCCAAATAAGAAACCTATTTCTCTTGATCCCACTCCAATATCACCGGCAGGAACATCTGTATTAGCACCAATATGTCTACTTAATTCAGCCATAAAACTATGGCAAAATCTCATAATTTCATCATCTGATTTACCTTTAGGATCAAAATCTGAACCTCCTTTTCCACCACCCATTGGTAATGTTGTTAACGCATTTTTAAAAACTTGTTCAAAAGCTAAGAATTTCAGAATACTTAAATTAACCGTTGAATGAAAACGCAAGCCTCCTTTATAAGGTCCAATTGCGGAATTCATTTGAACTCTAAACCCCCTATTTACCATTATTTTACCTTCATCGTTAACCCAAGAAACGCGAAACATTAATACTCTCTCTGGTTCAACCATCCTAGTTAAAATTTGTTTACCATTGTAAATTTCATTGCTTAAAATATATGGCACTACATTTTCAGCTACTTCTTCAACCGCTTGTAAAAATTCTGGTTGATGAGAGTTACGTTCTTTAACTAAATCCATAAATTCTTTAATTTGTGACTTCACAGTTTCTGGTTCCATAACTTCTGATTTCATAATTTTGATGAATGTTTTAGGTTATTAATATTATTTACATTATCAAATGTACTTAATATTTAAATGAATTTAAATATTATTAATGTATAAATCACTCTATTTCAAACGTTTTCGCTTTAGCTTGAACAACCTCTTTCTTTTATTGGTTTGCAAACTGTAATTTTGATATCAAAAAACTCTTAAAATAGCATTCAAG
>Ga0316205_10000904_pt1 | contig 43103 bp, 79 predicted proteins | sample 3monthpyrite_MG_FD_204941 | JGI IMG/M metagenome (GOLD analysis project Ga0316205, IMG submission 204941) | Microbial mat bacterial communities from mineral coupon in-situ incubated in ocean water Damariscotta River, Maine, United States -... | ecosystem: Environmental > Aquatic > Marine >...
GTTCGAACTAACTGGCGGACAGTACGGGTATGAGGGGGCTAATTGGGGCAACCCAACTGCGTTAGGCGCTTTTGGCTATCAACAGGGAGACACCTTCGATACAGCAGGATCAAACGTCCAGAACTTAGGCGGTGGGTTTTACTATGACGCATACGATGAACAGCTATATGCGCCAGAAGGAACCACCAGAGGGCAAATTCCCCTTTACGTCAAAAACTACCTTGGCAATGGCAGTAATTTAATATATTACAACCCAGAAACAGCACCAGTTGATGATGGCGGCGGCGGCGGCGGCGGCGCGGGCGGCGGTGGAGCGGGCGGCGGCGATACTGGTCAGACTGGATTTGATTGGCGCACATCGCCTTCTTACCAATTCCGCCTAAACCAAGGCCTGCAATCACTGGATAGGGGTTACGGTGGCTTAGGACAAAGGCTGTCTGGAAATCGCTTATTGGGTCTTCAAGAGTTCGCCCAAAACACAGCCTCACAAGAATACCAAAACGTCTTTAATAATATTGGTACTCTGGCGGGTCTTGGGGCAAATGCTACATCGATTAGCGCAGGATCAGGCAATACAGCCGCATCTAACGTCGGCAACCTCTCAGGCCAAATAGGGGCAGCTCAAGGGCAAGGGGCAGCAAACGCGGCCAATATCGGCCTAGCCAGCGGCATTAACACCGGCAACACTATCGGTAACGCAGTCGGCGGCTTTATTAATAACGGCGGGTTTGGGGGTGGTATTAATACCGGATCTGCTCCAAATACTGATATTAACTCTCTCGGCTCAGCCGCGACCTTCTTCGGGTAACTATTATGCAACCAGTACCAGCGCAACTACTCAACGCTCTCGCCACTCAAGGACAGGGAATACGCCAAGAATTACGCGGACAAGAAACGCATCAAGCCAATTTAGCCGCGATGGGTCAGCAGGGGAAGCTTCGAGATCAGCAGCTACAAAAAGGAAAGCTCGATTTAGAGGCTTTAGGTATTAAAAAACAGCAGCGCCAGCAATGGAATCAAATTCTAGAATCAGATGTATTTAAAAGCGGCGATCAAGCAACCCAGCAACAGCTTGCAGAAAGCGTAGGGATGGGCGAAGAATACTCAAACCAGCTTAAAAGAATAAACTCTCTTTCAGACAGGCAAAAAGAGGCGGAAAACGCCAAGATCGAAGGGGAGGTGAATAAATATGCCGCTATGCTGCAATTCCCTCCAGAAATTGCCGCACAGAAATACAACGAACAACTGTCCGCGCTAGGCAAGCCTGCCAATGCAACAGCAGCGGACGCATACGCTCGCATAAAATCAAACATGATTGAGTTAAATGCGGTAACAGATGCGTCAAAGAAAGCCCTTGCAGCGACTAAATCTAGTCGGCCTGTCGCTATCAAAAGAGGCGGCAAAAACATCTACGTTGATCCTCAAGAGGCGCTAGGAGAAGAAAAGGCGGGGGGCGCAACTAGTGCAGGCCGCGTAATCGAGACAACTAAAGGCTACTCCCGCGTGAATGAAGACAACAGCCTAACCCCTATTCTTGATAAAGACGGTAATCAGGTAAGATCACAATCTACCGCCAATGCTATCGTCAGGGATGAAAACGCCAAGAAAAACATAGAATTAAGAAAACAGCGCGAGAAGACCCGCAGAGATCAGCTTGCCTTACGCAAGAAATCCTATGAATTACGCGACAAAAAGCACACTGACAAGCTCTATGGCGAATTTGCTGACGACTTCCGGACAGATACAAAGGTTCTCAATGGCATGACAGAAGAAATCGAGGGGGCGCAGTCTATTCTTAGCAAGAAAAACCCAACGCCCGCCGATACCGCTACGTTACAGCGTTTCCTTGCTGGTGTCCGTAAGGCAAACACAAGAGCGCAGTCTGAGATTGATGCTTGGAGTCCTGGCGAGGTTGGTGATTTGATTGAAAGAATCGAAGGCTCTCTATCTGGATTCTTTGCTGGCGAATACTCTGAGCGTGAAAACGCCATGACATCTAGGGCGCTAGACGAGCTAATGGATAACTTTATCAACCCGGCTTACGAAAGATTTGACACGTTCTACTCAATGAAGGCCAAAAGACGCGGCATGAACCCCGATGAGATTATCCGTGATCGCTATAAAGGCGAAAAGAAGATCCCCAAAGCAGGGGACGTAAAGGGCGATTATAAGTTCTTAGGCGGAGATCCAGCCATTAAAGATAATTGGGAGAAGATTTAATGAACGAGCCTTGGCTGGAATACGAGCAGCCTAATAACGACTTGTCCGGCCAACAGATCCCAAAAGAATCTCAATCATCTACGTCGGGCGTGACTCGAGAGGTTTCTACAACAAACTCAGAGTCGCCCGCACCGTGGGAAAGCTACCAAAAGGAAGAAGAAGCCGCGCCAGATTACAGCCTATTAGACAGGGCCACCCAGTACGCGTCTGGCTTTAATGAGATTATACCCAATACATTAGGGCTGCTAGGCGACGCTGCGGCAGGCATCCAGAATCTTCGCCCATCTTATGAAAACTACATGCAGCCAGAAGATTTGCCGAAACAGCCTACCGTTGAAGCAGATTATGGATCTGAGTTTTTCAGGGGTATAGCGAAAGACATTAACATGATCGGTGGCGACGAAACGGCTTTTACAAGGGCTGGTAACTATACATCGCTCGGCCTGTCTTTCTTGACCGGCGCAAGGGCTTTGCTTGGCTCGAAAATGAGCCGAAATATCAAAGACGTGAGAAGCGGAAAACCTGTTAGCTTGAAGCGTGACGTGACTCGGCGCATTGGTGAGAAAATGACCGCGCCTTTGACAGAATCGCCGGGGGCGACAATCGCGACAGAATTTGCTGGTTCTGGTGGTGCAGTATTAGGGGGAGAAATAGCCGCTGATACTCTGGGTGAAAACTGGCGTATGCCGTTCGAGTTAATCGCTGGCGTTCCTTCTGCTATGGCTGGCAATCTCGGCTATCGCTTTGCAAAAGTAACAGCCCCAACAATCCGCCTTGATTTAGAAAAGACGTTTCCGTTAGCGGTTGAGGCTGGCGGCCTTGCTGGTCTTGCGAAAAAGGGTTATTACGGCGCAAAAGCACTAGCAAACCCTAAGACCCGTGCAGCAAAAAGACTGGCGGAGGTGTCAGAGTCCCCTTCTAAGGCGCTAAAAGCACTAGAAACCGACCCAGAAAGAGTGCTGCCCGGCTTAAAGCAAACGCCAGCATCAAAAACTGGCGATCAGCATCTCATGGCGCTTGAGCAGGAAGTAATCAACGAAAACCCTGCTTTGTACAACCTAATCAAAGGCGAGTCTGCTAATAATTACGACTTGATCCGACAAGAAATAAAGTCATTGTACAGCGACTTCCCTGTTGAGTTAGCGCAAGCAGAGCTACGCAAGAACACTGACGCGCAAATCGCATTGCTGGACACGTCTTTGGCTAAGGCTAGAGATAAGGTGAAAGTGGCTATTGCAGCTTTAGGGCCTAATGCTGATAGACCTACGATCAACAAAATGACAAGTGAAATCATTGAGGACGCGGCCAATACAGCCAAAATGCATGAAAAGCAGCTATGGTCTGTGATTGATGAAGATCTTTTGGTCAGCAACGACGCGCTATTATCAATAAAAGACAGTTACACAAAGCATATAGCGAGCATTATGGATGTTTCTGACATACCTAGTGTGCTGAAAAACCAATTAGGCAAAATGAAAGGCACAGAGCTTGTTGGCGGCGACACCTCTAAACTCGGCAAACTTGGTGGGCTGAAAAACCTGAGATCTTCTGTTATGACGGCAATCAGGTCTGAGAAGTCTGATCAATCACCTAACTGGAATAAAGTTAGGCTACTTCACAATTTTCAGCAAGACGTTCTTGATCAAATGCGGGTAACGGACAAATCGCCACACTTAGATACAGCAATTGCTTTTTCTGGCGAGATGAACAGGAAGTTTCGGCAAGGCGCAGTAGGTAAGATTCGCGGCTATGACCCAACGGGCGGCGGCAGAATTGAGCCTGAATTAACACTTGAGCGCACAGTTGGCACAAGAGGCCCAGAAGCAGGCGTAGCAGCGAGACAGCTATCCGACATACAAGAAGTGGGCGGCAAACAGCTTCTACAAGAAGATCCTGCTAATCTTGTTCAGGAATACGTCAAGTCAAGAATCAAGATAGCGTCGCCAGATGGCAAGGTACGGGAAGCAACCGCGCTTACATTTCTTGATAACAACCAAGACCTTATCGTTAGATTCCCCGCACTTGGCGCACAAGTAAAGCGCGCTATCCAGTTGGAACATTCTTATAAGGCTCTGGAAACAGAGGTTATAGCAATGAAAGGCGGCTCAGACCTACGATTAACAGCTAAGCTCTTAGATAAATCCCCCGGTGACTTTGCCAGAACAATACTGTCTACGGGTAGCGGAGCTAAAGAAACTGCCCGCGTATGGAAGCAATTAAGCCCGAAAGCACGAAAAGCCATGACGGGCGACTTTTTAGAGTTTTTACAAAGGCATGGGCGTACACCACCAGATCAAAATGGTCACTATGGGCTGGATGGAAATAAGATGCGCGCCATGTACTTGCAGCATGAAAAATCATTTAATCATGTTCTTGATGGCGGTCAAAAGAAACGCCTTAACCAAATTATTAATTCAATATCTGAGTCACAATTCCCTAAGGAGGGCACGCCAAAGGTTGAGGGAGGCATGAACGACCTTCTAGCATCTATATTCCGCGTTCCGGCTAGAATATTGGGCGCAAAGATCGGGGCAAAAGCAGGTGGCGGTAAAAATGCTGGCGTTTCACTTCAAGCCGCTCAATTAGGCGCATCCAGAGCGCAAGGGATATACGAGAACCTCAATCCAGATAAAGCTGCGAAACTCTTAAATGATGCCGTGCTAGACGAAAAGCTGTATAAAAGCCTTTTACTGGAAGCCGAGCGAATTAAGAGCAGCAGCAAGGCGTTTAAATTGCCCCGTAGACCTAAATACTCAGTATTTCAAGCGTGGATGATAGCCAACGGCATTCAGGAGTTCCAAGAAAAATGAACAAGAGCGATAAAAAATATCTATTCGGTATGGAGGTAGCGACTCTCCTGAGTCTTGCTGGCGGATTTATTTTAACTATCGTGGCGATTGGAGTGGCCTACGGGGTAATATCAACAAAACTTGAGGCCAGTGAAGCGGCAGATCAGAGCCAGTGGACGTATATAGAAAAAATAGAGGTTCGGCACAGGGATGATACAGCTATTATAAGAAAGGAAGCTCAAGAGCGCGAAATCAGACAAAGGGAAGAAATGCACGAAGCGATGCGCGATCTAAAAGATGATATTGAGGACAAGCTAGACGATAGATTCCAGGATCTACAAGATAACATATCTGAAACAGTAGAGAGATCTGTTAAGTCGGCTATCGGTGGTGGTAAATGAGCAAATTTAGCCGCCAATCACAGGAAAGGCTTTTAGAGTGCGATCCTGATTTACAGGAGCTATTCACTCACGTTCTACAAATACACGACTGCTCAATACTCGAAGGGTTTAGAGGGCAAGAACAGCAAAACGAGTATTTTAGGACTGGAAAATCTAAAGTTAAATACCCCAACGGAAAGCACAACCAAAGACCAAGCAAGGCTATTGATGTAGCCCCTTACCCGATTGACTGGAACAACACTAAAAGGTTTTATTATTTTGCAGGTATCGTAAAGGCGGCTGCTTATTCGTTAGGCTTAAAGATAAGATGGGGAGGCGATTGGGACTCAGATAACGATCTGAATGACCAAGCGTTTATGGACTTAGTTCATTTTGAATTAGAGGATTAAACATGAAAGGATATAGAACATTGGTATTTAATGTCGCAGCGGCAGCAGGCACGATAGCTACTCTTTTCGGTGCAGATATTCCGCCTGAAAAGCTAGACACTGTGGCAACAGGGCTAGTTTCCTTAATTGCATTAGGCAACCTGGTGCTGAGAGCGGTTACTGACTCGGCTATATTTAAGAAGTAGGTTTATTAATTAGTTCACTTATTCTGTCGGCTACAGCCCTTATCTCGGTTGAGCAGTTATAGAAATTTCTCTCGCTATTGTCTGCGGTCGCCTCCAATTCATCAACCAGCTTCTCTAAATCCTTTACTGGTATGGATGGCTCACCATGATCAATATGCCCTACAGTACCTACGTTTACGGCGATATAATAATTGCAGGTTTTGGCTAATTCGCCAAGTTCAGTAAACCTACAATCTGGTTTATTCTTACAGGTATCACATAAACTCATCACTCTCCCCCTGTGTTGGTAGTCGGGATAAATAATCCATGATTCTCGTGAAAATCATATTTTATATTGGCGGCTTTCCTTGCCTCAATTGCATCATCCTTATTGATAAACAGGCCAAGATTAATAAACTGGTTATTGACTTTGATCTGCGCTCTCCATTTCCTCGACCTTTTAATGAAAGTAACGCCAGTAAACCCGCTGGTATTATTTATGCGTAAAGTTCTGTTTTTGCAATTAACCAAATGAGGCGCTTCTCTCAGATTGCATATCCTGTTATCAGCCCTGCTGTGATTAATGTGGTCTAGGCTGGTTTTTGGCCACTCCCCGTAAACATAAAGCCAAGCAAGCCTATGCGCCCGATGATATTCACGATCCAAATTAATAAACCTATACCCTAAGTCATTTATTCCGCCAGCAATTGAGCCATCCGACTTGCCTCTGCGGAGCTTTTTCCACTTAAACAACCCAGTATCAGGATCGTAACTAAGTAATTCTTTTAATCGAGCTTGTGTTAATATCTTGTCAGGCATTGGCTTGCTTCCTCAAGTTAGTGTTAGGTGACGGGGTGTTTGTAGCACCCCATAACCGAATTATACCACATAATTACCCTCTCACCTCTTTAACTGCTGCTTGGAGTAGCGCGGTGGTGTAGTCTTTATCGCAAACCTGATCGCTGTATAGGGTCTTAACTTTGCGAAAGATATGCACACCGCTTACATATCTGTGTTTCCATTTACATTTTTCAGTTAGCCAAAGGAATATTTTTTCCCGTTGCGCTGGGTTGTTTTCGGGGGAAATTTCAACCTGTATCCCGTCAAGGTCTGCGTCAGGAATTTCATAGTAGATATATGGGCGGTTGTGGCTGTGACGTTTATCAACACCCTCGTAAACAGAGTAACCCCATACAGCCTCAGCAATTAGTTTTGATGTTTCTGGTTTCATCATCCTTCCTTGTTGATTCGGGTGTTCCATGCTTTGATTGCTAATTCTTCTGTGTCTTTCCAGCCTGTTTCGCAATCGCAATCTTCGCATTGCCCCCAAAAGATATGCTCGCTATCTGGAAAATTAATAAAAACATCATGTGAGCCACAAAACGGACAAGGCTTTAACTCTGTTTGTTCTTCCATCCCACACCTCTTATAAGTATTGGTTATCTAAATTCGCGCCTAAACTTTTTGCCCCACGGCTTATATGGCTTGTTGTCAATAAACGTAGCTTTTGGTATTTCAGGAATCATCTCTATGGTAGGCGGGGACTTAGAGACCACTACATCATCTCTATTAATACCCATCTCTAGCAGAGCTAACGCTATCCCTGCATTTAACACCATTAGTTTCATATCTATTTACTCTGTTATAGGTTAAGCAAACCCCATGCCTTTCTCGTAAAGCACCCACTTACCATGCGAGTGCCTTTGATAATGTCGCTCACTCAATGGGGCAACCAAATGTATTCGCCAATCATGGTCGGGGTTAAGTTGCGCGATAGTCTCAGCCATAATCACAGGCAAAAAACCTTTTCTGTCGTGAAATTTTTTCATAAATAACGGTATGTGGCGATTGTATCTAGGGTTGAATCCTTGCTGCTCGTCGTAAATACAATCCTCTGCATCTAGCGAGGCGCACCCGAAGCCAACCGCAATTATAGATTCCATTGGCAAAGTCTCATATTGATACCCGCAACATTGACAGCCACCGTGACCGCCTTTAATTCCTTCAATCAATTCAAACTTCATCATTCTTTCTCCATTAATCAAATAACTAAAGTGTAGCCATCTTCAAAAGCCTCGGCAGGGGAGTATGATTTATACCCTCCCTTATATTGCACGTAATAGCCGCCAGCTTTTGGGTTGTGTTTTCTGAAATAATCACCATCAACGTCCATAGCAGCAAATCCTTCATCTTCGAATACAAGTTCACCGTTTCCATCTGAATCATAAACCGTGGCACTCTTTATTTTTAATGCCCACACTTGCTTGTGGCAGTTGTACTTCGGTAGTTCCCTTGATTCTGGCATATCTATTTACTCCTCTTATCCCTTATGGGGTTATTTACTCTGTTATAGGTTAATCAATCCCTACGGATTTAAGTTTCCGCACAATCTCTATCGACTTCGCCTTAGCCCAATCCGGCAAATTACTCATAGTGGAATCAATCTGCTCAATCACGCTTACCAATTCAGCAGCCTCACTAATGTGCATCTTGATATGTACGTATTCTTGCTTGTCTACTTCCATCATTCTTTCTCCATTAATCAACTAATTCAATGTTTTCACAACGAACCCACCAATCAATCTCAAGGCTTACAAGGCACTCGTCAAAGGCCACGCCATTAACTTCTTTTTCTTCCCCGCGATAAATACATTTCATTCCCGCGCCCCATTCGGTCTTTTTAAAATCTTCTATCGTCATTTCTATTTCTCCATTACCCTATAGGGTTATTCAGGTACAAAATCTAAGTGCTGTTTAAGCAGGTTCTTATATTTAGTATTAGAATCTGGCGCTTTGTCGTGTAGCAATTTATCAACTTCAATGCGTTCATCATTGGACAACCGATTATACGCGGCTACGATTTTCTGATAAGTAGCATCTGGATCGTCTTTATCTATTTCTACCTTAAAGAACTCAGCGGCTTTATTCACCTTAACCATGTCAATCGGCTCAGGGCTTACCTGCTCATCTTCTGGGGGCAAGTCCTCACCGGCATAGATATATAATCCGAGGCCGTGTAGAGCGATAGCTTTAGCCAAGCAGCGCTGTATAGCCGTATTAATGTCAAACGCGCTCGGCTTGTCTACTGGCTTATTCTTAAAGTCCAGCACAGGGTGTATCTGTGTACGCCTAACGCCATGAACAATCACCTCAACCTCAACAAAATGCCCTGCGCCTGTTTTCATGTAAGGCACCAGCATCTCAGGGATAGCTATAACATCGTCGCCGTTCTTAACAATCATAGGGAATCGCTTTACCTCCCATTCAGCGTTAGGGCAAAATTCGATTAATTTATCAACAGCCCATGCCCAGCTTAGGTAGTTAAACTTGCCTTTCTTTTCCATTTTTGCTGAAACGTCTAAATTTCTAAGCTCGCTCATGTTCCTGCTCCAATTTATTAAGCCAATTATTCATCTCTTCTTCTGTTCTCGCCACTTGGTAATTGGCGTAATCCTCGGCATCCTGTACGCATTCACCACGCTCAATCGCTTCCTCATAATAACTAAGGTGTAGGTCTTTCATTCCGCTCATAACGCTTGCGCTCCAAATTCTTTAACACACTGAGGTATTTCAGGGTGATTCTTGCATAACCGTTCAAACTTATTATGATTATGCTCAATAGCCGCATAGCCAAATAATGTAAATATAGCGGTCATTAGCAATATGGTTAGAAGTGTTTTCATACCACCACCCTCAGAATAAAAGCCATATACATAAGTACAGCACCACCACATAATCCAATTATTGCGCCTATTATTAAGGCTTGATTGTCGTTATTCATCTATCACCTCAATATATTTAACGGCTATACGAACGGCATCTAGGGCGTTACTACCATCTGCACATTTTACGCCATCAACCGCGCTACTTTCTGAGTTATGCCCAGTCATAAGGTCGTCATACTCATTTACCCATATAACCTTTGGCTCTGGTTTAATACGGTACTCGTATCTAGTGAAATCAAGCCTAGTGGTGTAAGCTGGCGATAACCTGCCATACCAGCCCCCTTCCGATAAGCGTTTTATCTGTATTTCCTTTCCGTCTTTATGCGCCTGAATAATGGCTATCATTTCATCGTGTGTCATTCTCTGTCCTCCCCTTGTGATTCTAAATAATCATCACGATCATCGGTTGATTGCTCTGCTTCATCTTCTTCGTAGAAACGGTCGTTATCTACATCGTTTGGAAATTCGCTCATTATTCAAGCCCCGAAAATGGATTGCCATGCTGCTTATTAATGGCATTCATCATCTCAGCCATTTCCATAAAGAACGCACTCTTAGGTCTTTCGGGTTTAACCATTTCGCCATAGGCTGTAACCGTTAGGCCGGTTTCGTCTTGAATTTCATCTAACCGTGCGAGGGCTAGCGGTGATGGTAGTAAATGAATTTGTGCCATGTTGTTTCCCCGTTTCGTTATTGTGAATCAATCTTGGCACATACAAATAAAATTTGCAAATTTATTTTGCACGTGTTACTTTACAAAACATGAATAAAGAAACTAAAGAAATATTTGAGAAGTTAGGGGGCAGGAATGCCGTGTCTTTTGTTTTTGATGTTACTTACGCCGCTGTTATGGTGTGGGAAAAGAAAGGTGTCCCTGCAAAATATGTACCTACCATGTCGTCTTTAACTGGTTGCGATAGAAGTGTTATTAGGCCGGATTTATACGGCAAAGAGGCCTATGTTGATATGGGCGCGCTGGAACGAGCGTCTGTAGGGCTGCATCTATACCAGAAGAAAAAAAGAGGCCGAAAGATAAATGAACCCAAAAAAGCGGAGCTTAGCGCCAGCAGGGATAATGATATTTATACTATGTACACATCTGGAAAAACACTACAGGAAATAGGGGATAAGTACGGCTTCACGAGAGAGCGTGCGCGGCAAATATTATCTAAGTACGGAGTGTCTCGATTGGATGGCGGTCAGGCAATGAGGTCATTTGCTTGTGTTGCACACAGAGGAAAAGAACAAAAAGAAAAAACCGCAAAGAGATTGGCGAAATCGTGGGGCTGCACAAAAGAACAGTATGATTTTTTAAGAGGTTTTAACGAGGACTATCGTAAAACTCCATTGCGCGCCTATACTGAGCAAAAGAGAAACGCGAAAGTTAGAGGTATATCATGGGATTTCAATCTCTGGAGTTGGTGGAAGGCCTGGGATGAATCTGGAAAGTGGTCTTGTAGAGGAAGGGGTAGAGATAAATACGTTATGGCTAGAATCGCGGATTTAGGCGGTTATAATAAAGGCAATGTCGAGATTATAACAATGTCACAAAACGCAAAAGATTATTATAAATACCATCTTGACGAGCATAAAGAGATTGTAAGGAAGGCGAAGAAAAATAAGCCCTGCGCGGTGCGCCGGATGCCAAAAAAATAACACATCAGGATACAAGGGCGTTAGCTGGAGTAAGGCTGCTAAAAAATGGTGCGTGAATATAGTGGTTAATGGTAAGCAAAAATATATAGGCCTTTACGCAGATAAATCTGACGCAGTTAAGGCGAGGGATGCAGCAGATAAACAGCAGGATTGAAATTAAATAATCTCCCCATATAGCCGGGTTCCCTCGTTATTACCGGCTATATATTGCTCCCTCGGTTGAGGTTGAGCGCCCCTTATCGGAATATTGGTAAGGGTTATTTTATTAAGGACAGTTATGCCGCGACAAAGAGCAGACAGAATCGACACCGGCCAAGCTGAGATAGTCAAAGCCCTGAGAAAAATGGGCTATTCAGTGATAACCGGCATGGATGATCTGCTAATCGGTCACAATGGCATCAACTATTGGATAGAGCTTAAACGCCCTGAGAGCCGTTCTAAGCGTACTGGCGAGATACTGCCATCATATATCAAAGAAGGGCAGAAACAGCTTCTAATTACGTATAAAGGCCAATACGCGATGTGCACAAGCCTAGATGATATTTTAAGGGTAATTAACCCCTAACAAGAGGAATAGAGATGGCAACAAAAATCGAGGGCAGCGGATGGGGTGAGAATAAGGTTTTGCCAATAAAGATAATCCATGATGATTGTGGCGGCATTGTGTCACTAGAGGATGATTCTGGATGCGGCACGTCATGGACTGGCTGCTGGGGCGGGGTAAAAGTTAAGTGCGACAAATGTGAGTATGAAGAATACATTCACGAAAACTAATTTAGACTAAATATAAAGGGATAGAAGATGAGCTTTAATCCAACGCTAGAAGAAACGAAACGGGAAGCCAAGAGGTTTATAGATAGTAACATCCATGATGGCGAGGATAGATCTGGATGCGCTAATGATTGGCATAAATTCAGCCCTGACGACTTACAGGAGCTTATTGACGACCTTCTCGGCCACTTGCGCGACGGAAACTACATTTAACATTGCATATAACGAACTAAAGGGGAAAGAGGCATGGCTAAAACAATACCCAAAGCAATAAATCACGGCTCTATTAAGATTATTGGACACACTAAAAGCTTATTTGGTTTAGTGCCTATATTCAAGATTGCTAAGGACGTTCAACAAGAGCGTATTTATCACGCAGATAAGTTCAAACCTACCTTGAGAGATATTTGACTTACAGGGTAACAAGAGTAATACATTCCTAGCAGGAATATGACTAACCAAAAGGAATTTGACTATCATCACTAATATGGTAGTTTAGGTAGTAGAAATAAAGAGGGGTTGACCAGAAAGGCCAACCCCGTATCGGATAGAGCTTTGCAGGCAGCTCCGATATAGTCGAATTATATATGATTATATCCTTGTGCGTAAAGCCCTATCCCGCAAAATGAGCGCGAAAGCTCTAGCGTGGACATGGTATCTGGTGAGTGAAAAGCCAGCGCATAACCCCAGTCCCGACAACGGTGCAGGCCGAACGTCGATAAACATATGTTGATAAAGCGCACCTGTAGGTTAAGCTAAATGCCTGAATTAGCGGGGTTTATTTTGTCTAAAATTTGAGATATGTTTTTAAAAGACGTTTAACAGGAGAGTGTTATGAATACTTGGCCTAATGGATATAAACATGCCATGACGCAATGCGAGCATGAAAAATGGAACTCAGGAAATTATCCTGGCACGTTAGAGATTTGCTGTAAATGCGGCGAACCAACTGGAAACTGCGAAGAAGATAACATTGTAAATGAGGATGGTGATGCTCATTGTTATGATTGCGCTATTGGCGCGGGGTTAATAGAGGAAGATGTATGATTAGCTTTGATGAGTTTTGGTCAATAGTGCCTAGAAAGGCTGGCAGCAAGCCAAAAGCTAGAAAGATATGGGACAAGCTTAGTAAAAAAAAGCAGGAAATTATCATTGAGGACTATCCGAAAAGATACATCAACACTGATAAAGCCTATATTCCTTATCCGACTACGTACTTAAATGGTGAGTATTGGGAATGCGAGATTGAGGTAATTGAAAATGAAAGAAAACATGGAGCATATCGAAACGATAGTAGAGCGAAGCGCGTCCACGACAAGCTGCGAGAAATTGCCGAAAGAGACACTACCTCCTAAATGGGTAGCGGCTCTCTTTGCAAGGTTTCAGGTTCGTTATCTTCACAAGTGGACAAGTGCTATTGAAGGCATTGAAGAACTGGCTGTGCAAGAATGGGGTGAAATACTGGCAGGCGTTACACCCGATCAAATAACAACCGGCTTGGCTAATTTGGATAGCGAATGGCCTCCAACAGCGCAGGGCTTTAGAGATTTATGCTTATGCAAGAGTACGAAGGAAGCATTTAAGCTATTTGCACCAGCACTACCAGCACCAAAAATAGCCGAGGAAGATTTCCAGAGCTTAATGGGTGAGATGAGAGGCATTCTAAATAAAGATAGCAACGATGAGGGCTAAATTAGATGAGTAAAGATACGATTGATAAGCTTAAAATCGCCAAGCTAGAAGAATACGCTGGTTACGTCAACGATGAATATGGTGAATATTGCTATAAATTATGCGCTTTAGCGCGAGATTGCTACATGATGGAACAGGGTTTAATTAAGGCACTAAGAGAAGAAATAGAAGCAAGGCTATCAGAATTCAAGAGTGAAACTAGGCTTGTTAAAAAAGAAGAAACAATAACCAGAAAATATACTGAATTAGAATGGATTAACGAATAAAGACCGCATAAGCGCGGCAATGAGGAGCTAGATATGAATAAACCAGAAGCACTTAGTGAATACGATTTCCCTGACAGAATACAAATTCCTGACGGGTATGATATGAAATCAATTCCAGATTTGACGAGGGATAATTTTCAGGTATTAATCGACGCGCATAACGAGCTTGTAGAAGTGGTGCGTTATTTGAGTGATATTTAATGCGTAATATATTAAACAAGGGAGAGTGATATGAGGCACGGAAAAGAATTGGTTTTAGTCGCCATGAAAAAAGAGTTAAGCGTTCTATCAAAAAAAGCCGACAAAGCAAAAGCAGAATGTGACGAGGCTATCGGTATTGGCAGCGAAGCGATAAGAATACATGAAGATTTTGCGGCAATAGTTAAGTTAAAAAGCCACAGCAAAGAAACTATGCGTAAGCTGGAGGCGTTACAAAAACGGCAAAAGAATGTCGATAAGGTGATTAGAAAAGACCTAGTAAAGCTAATGGATAAAGAGCATGAAACAAGACTTGCCGTGAACAGCTTGCAGGCTGAAATTTCATCTATGGAATATTACGCAAGCAAATAACCCTGCCTATGGAGGCTATATGAGTGAATGGATAAGAAAAGAAATGATATTTTTAACAAGCTGGCCTAGCGGCAGGTTACGCATGGTGACGACACTTGGTAGGCATCCATCTATTCGTGGCGGCATTTACATTGAATACTTGGACGGGAAAGGCGGAACAGATACCACCACGAAGGACTTTTTATTTGAACCACCTAAAACTAATAAGAGGGATTAACAATGCAATCTAAAACAGAAAAGATAACAGAAGTATTAGAGAAACAAGGAATACTACAAACCAGTGAAGTAGCGGAACACACAGGGCTAAAGGCTGAGATATGCGAAAGGGTGCTAATTAAGCTCGAAGATTCGGGCATCGTGTTCGCGGTCGAGTCAGACTCTTGGATGCTTAACTAATGAACTCAATACACCATCACGGAAAGGAGTTTGTCCACCAGGACAGCTTCACCGATCAAAAAGGCGCTGATTACACCGCATCACTACTTAAATCTCACGGCTACCGCTACAGAATAAAGAAAAGAAGCCTAAACCCGCATTGTATAGCGGGACTTGGAAGGGGTATATTTTACGCGGTTTATAGAGGGGCATCGAAATGAAACCAAACTACCACCAATACCACATAACCGAAACAGGCAAGATATACCTAAACGGCAAACTACATCCAACTAGGAAGAACAAAGACGGCGATGTAATAGCCTATCTAAAAATAGGCAGCATAGGCGATTCAATAAGAACAAACAGAACCGTACGAGTAGCTCAGGCTGTTTGTGATGTTTACATGACCCGCGAAAAAGGACAGCAAGCGATCATATTTAAAGATGGGGATAAAACGAATATTCATCCAGATAACATGATCCCGATGAGTACCAGCGAAGCCGGACGGTATCACGCAGCACCAAAACCAAAGCCGAAAGAGGTTGATATAGATATTATGAGAATGAAATGGTAATAGGGCTTGTATTATGTGTGTACGTGTGTATACTAAGCATGTACATTTAATTTATAACTTAGGAGATAATTATAATGCGAAAAATCATATTGTGGTCGGCTGTTGTCCTATTTGCTTCCGTTTTTGTTTTTGATGGGTGGAAGATAGTGGAAACTGGAAATGTTGGCGTAAGCAAGACTTTGGGGACGATTTCAGAAGAAGAAAAAACAAGCGGCTTTATGCTTAAATTGCCACTAATAACTAGCATAGACGAATTTATCGGCAAGGAAATAGCTGTTGATCTAAATAATTTAACCCCGAAAGCGGCAGACAATCTATCACTGAGGGATATGGATGTAACCGTATTTTATAGCGTTGTGTCGTCTAATATTTCAGACATGAGAACCAAGTACGCAAATTCCCATGAGATTGACGGCGAGTCTGGATATTATATGCCCGCATACGGACTAGTCTTTCGCGAGGCAAGAAGCGCATCCTATAAAGCAATCGCAAAAGTCGATTCGTTGCAAATGCACAAAGAAAGAGAAAGCATCGCTATCGCTATAAAAGAAGACCTGCAAAAGGCTTTAGATAAAGACGACAATGGTGTATTTGTTGTTTCACGAGTAGTCATTCGCTCCGTGCTAACAGATGCATCAATTGAGGAATCAATCAGAGACGCAGTTGCCAATACCAAAAAATTAGAAGCGAAGGCGGTTAAGGTAGAAATTGCCAAGAAAGACGCAGAGATCAAGATAGAAGAAGCTAAGGGTATTGCTACAGCTAACAATATTATCGATAAATCTTTAACTAAAGAATATCTACAGCATGAGATGAATTTAGCGATGATGGAGTTTGCTAAGTCTGGCGCTAATACTGTCGTGGTTCCGGCTAACATGGGTAATATGAGTATGATACTTCCTCAAGGCAAATAATATGGAAAAGAAAATAAGAACCCAAATGAAGCTAACCGAGCCAAGAAGAAAGAAGGCTGCAAGGATTGGCAAGAAGCTAACCGGTAAAGCTGATATGACCGCAGGCGTTAACGAGGCTTTAGATCAATGTGATTTAACTGCTGTAATGGCGCATAAGAGCAAATAAAGAGGGCAAAGCAATGATAAGACAAACATCACTAGAAGCATTTAAAGACCTGCCTGTAATTCATGTGAATCGTCAAGAAAAGGCTATATTAAAGTTTGTTAATACTCGCAAAGACTGTACAAGGCGAGAAATAGCTAAAGCACTCAGCATGGAAACTAGCACAGTAAGCGCAAGAGTAAACCACATGGTCAAATATGGCGTACTGGATGAGTACAAAAAAAGAAAATGCCGCGTATCAGGAAAAATGGTTAATGTGGTTAGCTCTTATTCGGGGCAGGCTTTTTGATATGCGCTAATTATCAAGCATTAATAACCCGCTGTAAAACCAAGGCAGCGCAGAAAGAGATTATAAAAAGCGCGCCAATTGAAATGAAAAAGCGACTAGATATACATGCTGAAATGGTGTTTTTGATGAGGACAAAATGAGCGAAACACGCACAATCCAGCAGAACAAGGCATTACATAAGTATTTTTCTATGCTGTCTGAGCAATTAAGCGATGCTGGCTATGATATGCGATCAACATTAAAGCATGACGTTGAAATACCTTGGTCACAAGACAACGTAAAAGCATGTATGGCTAAACCAATAATGATGGCTATGTTTGAAAAAGAGCATACGAGCGAGTTAAGCACTAAAGAAATCAATGAATTATATGAGGTTTTAAACAGGCATACGGCATCTAAACTTGGAATATCAGTACCTTTTCCAAGCAATGAGCCACCAATGATTTAATAGATAATGAGGACTGCAAGATGTTAACTGTTAAGAAGCTGATTAGTGAGCTATCTAAATTTAATGATGATGACGAATGTTATGCGTATGAAGGAGAGGTTACAGGGATAATTATACAAAGAGATGGGTTTACAGGTCAGGGAATTATTTATTGCTCTGAGGGAGATGATATAGAAATAGAAACCAAAGCGTTTAATAGCTAGATAATGAGGAAGATATTATGCAACCATACGACATAAAGAGAATGAAAAAGGATGATCTGCTTGAGTATGCCTTAAATGCCCGCGATGAGCTGATAGACGCTCAGCGATACAATAAAGCGGAGCAAGATAAAACAAGCAAGCTAAGAAAAGAGCTTAACAAAAGCAAAGAAAATGCATTGCTTGTTAATTTTGCAATAGATACACAAATAAGAGCAGAGTACCCGCAATTACAGCTTTTACAAATCCCGCCAGAGCAAAGACCGGATGACATGGAATTTACACCACCCGATAGATGGTATGATTTCCTTGTCTGCTTGAGAAATAAACTGTCTGATGTGTATATTGGAGACACTAATCGTCGCGAGTTTTATTAATGATTAAGGGGAATAACAATGAATCAGTTTAGATTTTGTTTTCATCCGTGCTTTGAATCAGATGATAGCCACTTTGAGTCTGCTGTATGCGGCTCGTATGATGCAGCAAAGAGCCGGATGGACGCTGTGGCTGATTACACTTTGTATCTGCATAACCATGATTTGATGCACGATCATTCTAATTTTGGATGGGTAGAGCAGAAAGTAGGCGATGAATGGATCGCTTTTGATGAATAACCCCATAAACCAATAAGGAGAGCAAGATGGCTAAGCAAACAAAAATAACTAAGTCGGCTCGCAATCAGCCATGCCTTATCCGCATCCCAGGTGTTTGTAATGGCGTAGATGAAACTACCGTACTATGCCACCTTAACGGGGGTGGTATGGGAATGAAAAGGGCGTCTTATGAGGCGGCCTACGCTTGCAATAAATGCCATGATGCTATAGACTTTAGGTCTAAGACAAAATATTCGGCAGAGGAGTTGAAGCTATGGCATCTGGAAGGGGTGATGAGAACGATAAAGATTCTAGTGGAGAAGGGGTTGATAGTAATAAACGAATAGAAAAAGAGTGCAGGTTTTGTAAAAAACTATTTAGCCTTCCAAGATGCAGGGACTATAGAGACCACTATTGCAGCAGGGCTTGCGGAAATAAACATAGAGAAGCCATAAAGCAGAGCAGGAAAGCCAAGTGCCCGAATTGCGAGAAAGAATTTATAGCAAGAAATGCGCAATTAAGAGATGGGAATAAGCCGTATTGTTCCATTAGCTGCATAACAAAAGGGAAAAAACAAAAAGAAGATCATAAGCGTAAGCGACTAGAATCATATATGAGAGGCAATCACCTACATCCAAGCGGGGCAGATGTTCATAACTGGAAAGGCGGAATTGCTCTTACTACGCAAGGGTATTATAAATACTCTGCTGGTGAAAATGCCGGAAGAAATGTACATACGGTTTTAATAGAGCAAAAGATTGGCAGAAGAATTACCAACCAAGAAGTTGTACATCACATTAACCATGTAAAAACGGATAATCGAATAGAAAACCTGCGGCTAATGACTAGAGCAGAACACATGAGACATCATTTGCATGAGTCTTGAAGGGGTGGCAAGAACGTTGCCCATATTGTTTGAAAAAGGGTTGCTGGAGGTTAAGTGATGATAAAATTTTGGATGGCATTCTCATTCTTTTTTGTTGGCGTTAATTTTATTCTATATATCGCGGTTGCTTATATTTTTTGTAATCTATCGTGGATGCCGCATATATCATCATGGGGTAACAGTGCTAGAGGATGTTTTCTTCTTTTGGAGGCGGTTATTTTATTTTACTCCGTTATCTACGCCAACCTCCCTTGGAATAAAGCATGAATCGCATAAACAAAACATAACCGGAGGTGAAATAATGAATATTAAAGCAGGAATGATGGTTGAGATTGTTGATACAAAGATAACGTTAGGCGCTAACGTGGGTCTTGATGATACCGCCTTTCTAGGTCATGTCGGCAGAGTGTTGCGGCCGTGTAATCGTCACGCAGATGCATGGGATATTGAGGGTGCAGAGAGATCGTCTACCGGAAATGCAAGATCTTTTTATAGCGGGGCGCTGCGCCCCATTCCTGACCAACAAGAACTATCATCATGGGAAGCCATACAAGAACTAACTAAATGGCATCCCCAAAAGATAGAAGCATGAAACACATAGCTAAAGCATGTTTATGCGGCATAATGTGGGCTATCGGATTATTAATGGCTTTGGTGGTTATGATTGAGATTAATAGCTATATTAGTAAAATGTGGTAAAATGTGGCTATGATAACGAATAGACATGGATTATGGATACCTTTAACCCTGAGTTATGGGGATACAAGAACGTGCGAGCCGAGCCGTTTGGTAACGGATGGATCGTTGTCGCAAAAGATCTACCAGTACTGATTGACGAAAATAATACTGGTGATTGGTTTTGCCCGACTCCAGCGTTTTACGAACAAGATTTTATTCCGGTAGCGCGGGCTTTATTTGGCTAATTAAAGGTGTTTAAGCATGAGAATGTCACCAAAGCGGCGCGAAACCATAAAAATGCAGATAGAACATGCCCTTAACATCGGCATGAATGTGTGCTTTGTTAGCAATAACGGATCGGCAAGAGAAAGGCGCGTTAATGGCATGACCCTGCATAAGTGGGAGTCATTTAAAATCAAAGGGATCAAACCCGACCTAATTATTTGTGATGACATAGGTGTTAATTAATGAACTCTGATATTATCTCGCACCTTAACCCTAAAACACAGACCATAGCGGCTACTATAGGCGGCTACGGAGGACTTAAACCAGAAGATATATGTCATGCCCTATCTGGCCTAAATAAAGGCTCATACACGCTAGGACTCGCCATGCACGGATATGAGGACGCCAGAAAAGATTTAACAAATTGTTTGATCGAATCAATCCAAGACAAAATAAAACCGCTCGGCACGAATTACACTAGAATATTAGCCTTAATCGCAGTACATGAAGAAATTGGCGATAGCCCATGTCAAGTATGCAAGGGGCGCGGATTCGTTTATAAGCAAATAGAACACCCCGATCAAATAGCAATGACTGAAAACGGACTACTTCCAACGCCATGCACCGCACCGCAATGCGTAGAAGGCGGATATAGAATGACAGACCGGGAGCGCGGCGAACTCATAGCCGAAGCGATAGATCAAAATTACACCCAATCAGCATGGCGTAACGGCTGGTCATGGGATTTATCCGAAGCACTTTCTACGCTGTCAGAATGGCAGCATAAACTTAATATTCATTTAGGCGTGAGACTGGAAAGATGATCGGATTAGCCCAGATAAAGCCGGAAGGATATGCTTGCATTGTCACATGCCATAGCAAGGGCTATAAATTACCCTATATCAGTAATTGTCGCGGTGTTGTCGTGGACAATCAGGCTTACACCATGAAGGAATATTCTCGACTATATGTTAAACAGCAGCCATTTTATAAGGGAGCGCAGATATGAAAATTAGACGTCTTGATGTTGGCGACGAATTCAAAATAGCCTATTTTCTTGGTATGCGCGCACTCAGAAGGATCGGACATTCAAACAACAAAATATTGAAAGATATATTTAAAAAACACCCATTTTATAGAGGCACAGGGCAATGAAAAGACGTTCATTTTTGAAATTATTAGGCGGTGCAGCAGTAGCGGCAACAGCGCCAGGCGTAGCTATAGAGGCGGCGGTTAAGCCAGAGATTAAGAAAAGTGCAGGGGTAGCGGATAAAAGCAGCCTTGGCCTAGCCGAAATCAAGCAAGAAGGAGTGGTTGTTAAAAGTGAATTTGGAAATGCACTATGGCCTGGCGCAGAAAAATACTATAAAGCATCTTATGATACCTATAGCCATGAATTGGCTAAAGCATTGGCTGAATCAATGCGAGAAACACAGAAAAAGGTCGTGTCCAATGTAAAATATGGCTTTTAAGTAGATTTATATCGCAATAATTGCTACTATTAACTAAACAATTCCCCCGTTCCCCGCCCCTTTTCAGGGGCTTTTGAGGTATAAAGACCAACTCGCTTGTATTTAGGCGTTATCTAATTGCTTTAGCTTACGAAGTGCTACTTGGTAAGCGATATAAAGCGGTAACGCTGGCGGCTTATTAACCGGACAATCGTACTCATAGCCAAAGGCCTTGATATATTGCTCACGCATGAATTTTTCACCTTGTTTCATTGTATTCCCCTTATAAGCCCACTAGCCACAATCGACTAGGGGCTATATTGTTTATTTATCGATAACGACTAGAACAGTATTGATTCCCGTTCCTGATTCTTTGAAAGATCCCTCTGGAAGCTCTATTTTTTCGCCCCCAAGATTATCGAACCAAGCGCGGAAAGCTTCGCACTTCTTATCGGAGCGGAAAAAAGGGCTAGGTGACATGATAGCCACAAGCCGACCGGTATCGCTTAGCTGTTTATACGCCCGCATGACATGATCAACATCTTGCAGGTTTTCAAAAGGCGGATTCATTAAAACACGATCATAAGTTGTTATTTCTTCCCATTTAACGGTTAAAAAATCACGCTTTTCTATCAAATAGTCTTTAGCGTCGGCTATTTCCGCTAGTGTGTGATTGATTTCAAAGCCTTTTACCTCAGAGCAAAGAGGCGCAACCGCATCGGCAATAGAGCATGATCCTAGATTCGGCTCTAGTATTCTGTGATGTGGTTGAATATCGGCATAATCTATCATTAAATCGATAACGGCTTTAGGTGTTGGGAAATAGCCTGGTATTTTAGAGAATTGCAGCCCGTCAATGGTGCGTTTTAGCTCCTCGGCTTGCTTTTGTTCTTCGGTCTTGCCAGTAATCAAAGACCAAAGCGCAACGGCTTCGGGTGTCGTGTGGTGTGGCTCGCCAGTACATACAGAGTATGAATGATAACCATTAGGGATATTTGTTTTAACTGTTCCCATAAGATCAAATACGGCTTTTTTGCTGGTTATATTGGCAAGCACAGCGGGAACTGTTCCAGCATCGTGCATATCAGCCAAGCCTAAAAGGGCTTGCTGTGTTCTTTGCAGCTTTTCCCCCTCTAGGCGTGAATGGTTAGCCTGCGCTAGTCGTTTTGCTGTATTGGTCGGACGATCTGCAAGCTTGTTGTCGATAACCGGCTGCATTTTGTCAGCCATTGCGCGGAACTTCTCGCCCATGCCCTTGCGGGGCTTTGGTGGCTCATCGTTTGGGGATTCACCAGACAGAGAAGCAAGAAAAGACTCGGCGCGCTCTTTATCTTCAAAGGCAAAGCCGCCAGGCGTTGATCCCCATTTGCGAGAGTACCAACCACCAGCGGCCTTGGCATCGTTTCGCACTTCGTTGAAGGTGTCACGATCTAGCCTTGTATCAGGAACAACCATATACATGACAAAACCTTTTTTAGTATGTGTGTGCTCCTCAATGTGGGCTTGAATTAAGCTAGAAGATCGAGCAACGGCAGGAGCCGCCACAACTGGCGCGGCTTCAAACTCAGCCACATAGGATCCTGTTTCTAGGCTCACGCCTTTATAATTGCCGGAAATATCGACACCAGACAGGGCTTGATAAACAGCATCAGACAGCCATTGACCGCCAATACGCGCATTATTTTCGTATTCGACGCCATAAGACAGGCAAATGTCTTGCCCTACTAGGGTTTTAACTGATTCGCTAATGGTGCGTGACTCGATTACATACTTAGATTGACCAAGTACAGTAGAAACAGCGGTAGAATATGCGCTATTATCGTTTTCGTAGATGTCATCCATGCCGTTAAAAGATCCATATTGATACTTATCAGTGATCTTTTTAATTTCTGAGGCTGGCGCGCCATCCGTCCAGGATACGCTGATAGAGTTACCCATAGAGAAACTATCGGAAGTGACAGAAAACTTAATATGGGGATAAGCTTGCTTAAGCTCCTTTTTCATATTCTTAGCCGCCCGCGCATGGCTTGACATTCCAGCGTCCAAGCCAATAGCCCACGGATACAAGGCGCGAAGCTCATCGGCTTTAGCAGATACCTGGCGAGACTTGTCGGCTTGTTCGGCTTCTCGCTCGCGGTTTTGTTCGGCTATCTCAGCTTGTCGATCTGTTCTTTGCTCAGGTGTTTCGCGGTTGTCATCTATCGGCATTGCTTCGCGGGCAACTGGCAAAGCGCCTTTAACGGCTTCAATAACTTGATCGGCGTTATCCTTAGTGATCATCCAGTCGAACTGATCGCCAATTTCACAAAAAAGATCCTCGGCTTTTTGGTTTTCAGTACCCGAAAACATAGTACTAATAATATACTCAGATTCATCTACGCCAGTGACACCAGACTTTTGCAGCCGCTCAAAGCGTAACCGGTCAAGTTCTTTTATAGCGTGCATAGCATTTTTGTGCCATTGGTGGCGGTTAGTTGTTCCTGCTGGTAGTTGAAATTTATTCATTATATTACCCTCGTTTTATGGTTGTATTAGTGTTATTTATAGTGTGAATTATTGGCAAGGTTGCGAGAAATAACGCCGGAACGCTCTAGGCTGTCGATATAATCAACATAAACCATGCGCGTATCGGCTGGCTGTTCGTTTTGAGGCTTTCCGCGCCGTAACTCGATGTTATTCTCACGACAAAAGGCACGAAATGAAGTATTAACTTGCTTTAAACTGTTCATAATTAACCCCTTATTTTTTCAATTGCTTCACATATAGCAGTCATAACCATAACTACTACGATAATTATTGATGCGATTATTAGAAATTCCATAATATACCCCTTTATGCGTTTATGTCTTGAATGTAATACTGGCTAACAGCAGAAACAAAATTATCTATCTGCAATAAACGAACGCCTAAAGGGCTGTCATAGTAAAACTTACGGGCAAGCTCTAGATCTTCGACCTTTGCGGGCTTATGGTCTAAAGCGACTAGCTTATTAAATACTGCTTTTGTGATTTCTGAGTACATGGTTAGATCCTCTTGATTGACGTTATAAACAGCTTAGAGAAGAAAAGAACATAAATATAATGAAAAGATTCTATACCCACATAAACAGATTTAATGAGGAGGTGATTTATATCTACCAATGACATTACAGGCGACAAACTACAGTCAAAGCCTAATACAAAAGCATACCGCGATAACTTCGATAAGATATTTAATAAAGGAGACAAACCCAATGCCGAATCCAAGCTACAGCAACAAAACCGGAACCAGCGCAATAGGTAATGCTAAGAAACTATTAACAGGCGCAACGGCACGAATAGACAAAGCCCTTAAAGAAGCCAATCCACACGAGAAAGGCACTAAACGTTTCTATAAACATGGTGGTAAGTAATATGACACAAGGTAGTAAGTACTCAGATGAGATTAAAGATCAAGCCGTTATTGAGTATTGCATTACAGGCAATGTAGAGAAGGTATGTAAAAGCATAGGGGTGCCTAAACGTACTGTTTATGAATGGATAACTAAGCAATGGTTTATTGATAAGCTTGCAAACCTCCGCACCGAAAAAGATCAGGAGTTAGACGCCCTTTACACGGAGACAATACAGTTAGCCAAAGAAAAAGCCCTAGAACGCTTACGGGACGGGGATTACGCCAAACACGACGCCGACGGCAATGTACTATATAAGCCCGTATCCGCTAAGGATTGCACGATGGTGGCCGCTATTGACTGGGATAAACGCACGTTACAACGTGGTGGCGTAACCAGTCGGACAGAAAAAGTGAGCACTGACAAGATGTTAGACGGGTTAACGGAACGGTTCACGCAAGTGTCTAACCTGGCCAAGTCACAAGACGATGAGCAGGTTAAACATTAGTACATGCTTAATAACCCTGAATACGCCCTTACAAGCCCTGTCAGCCACGATCTATCATTAGTGATGGCATTGCATAACCTTGCTATTGATTGCACGCTCACGGCCTCATACGGCGCATATGGTATCCAATACACCATAGATACAAGGGAACATCTGCCAAGCTATCAGGCTATGCACGCTACAAGCCGCACCATACATAGGCAGTACCATGATGGATAAGACTGGCGCGCTACGTGTTACGGCTGGCGAAGGGGTGAACGGGCTACATCATGCGGTAAACTGTTGATTTCTAAGGGTGGGGGCGGGAACATCTGGAGGGGGCGGGAGGGAGCGTATTACCCCTTCCCATACTTTAACCAAAACAAAAGAGGCCTTTATGATTCGTGATATTGATATTTATCCTCCAGACAAAGACGTTATTGAGAAGCTAGAAGACTTGCTAGAAGGCGCTAAGACAGGAGAGATTCAGTCTGTAGCCTTTGTTACCTCTAAAGGAAACCTGCTAACAGGCAATGGATGGGCGGGCATGTGTAAGAACAACATGGCTATCATAGGGGAGCTAAGATGCTTAGACCAAGAGCTATTAGATTTCTTTGTAGAGCGACGAAAAGAGCCTGTTTTTTACGATGAGGACTAAACCCCCATATTTTTTTAGCATTTTTCTCAATTTTGCGTTTTGAGAATCTCTTTAGATTCCCATAGCTTAGTTACCCCCTTCTCAGTACAGATATACCGAGGGGTAAAAATAAAAATTTCCCTTCGGGAATAGTGCTGGTATTAGACCATTGCGAGATATGTGCTATCATCAATTAACTTCAATGAGGTTTGAGATATGATTGATTCCAGTAAGCTGCTTAGTAGCATGCAAGAAACTAATTCCATCCTTAAAGATGCTTTGCGCCCCACAAACACGCAAGAATGTTTATATTACGGGTACAAGCTATCCAATATTGATTGTGACGATATTGAGACGACTTTTCGGGATATATGTATTGGTGCAGAAAGAGACGACGAAAGGGCTATTAAAGAGCGGGTTAAAATATTCCTTCCTGATTCAGGAGATGAAATAGACTTAGAAGATGTGTTGCGATTTTCCGCTAAGCATTGTCGAGGCATTTACGACAGAGTTGGGAGCGAGATATGAAAAGACGTAATTTCCTAAAAGCACTTGGTTGCGCCCCATTACTATATGCTGCTCCAGCTATTGCGATACCCGAAAAAAAATCGATCGTTCCGAAAACGGTGAGCGAGTTGAACGAAATGATTTTGGCTTACCTGCCTAACGATCCAGTAATTAATTATGGCGACGCGATAGCTATATCAAGTATTGGCATAATCCCGCCATCTGCATATAAAGATATGTCGAAATCTAAGCATCACAGTTATCGCCATGAGTATGTTGTCGCTCAGTACCGCAAAAACATAGATTACGAAGAAGATGACGAAGTAGAAAGCCTCGTCATGCTTGCTTGGCTAGATTTTCAGAAAAAGGCGAAGGGGGCTAAAAAGATGTATGTGCGGAGAAACATGGAACTAAGCCATGTAACCGATCGGGGTAATATGACGGATTGGCGTATTGCTGGCCGGTATTCATTTTACCGATGAAAGACCTTAACGAATTCAACCTGCGCCGAGCCGTTCAGCTTTTAGACGAGAGGTCTGGAGGCAAGGACGGCGTTGTGTTGCATATTAACGTTTCCTTATTTTCCGAAGCGCAAGAGTTTATTGCGAAAGGACTTGTTTCTCGATTGGTCACAATGGGAAATGATGGCTGGTCTTTATCCCGTAACGGGGTTGGCGTGAATGGTAACACCTGATGCGGTATTTGGTTTCGTTAATACGATTCTCGCCTCTGGGTTAGACGGATACAAGAAAACCCCTGACTGCCATCGTGAGTGGTGGGAATTATGCTGCTCCGACGATGAAAAGGTTGCGATAGCCGCCCCCCGAAATCACGCAAAGACTTCCGCGATAACCATTGCCTATTTGTTAATGGAGCTGCTTTACCGACAGCAGAAATACGCAATCATTATTTCGGATACCGAAGATCAAGCGATTGAGTTTTTAGACGGCGTTAAATTCCACCTAAAAGACAACGAAGAACTGATACAAGCCTTTGGGGTTTCTAAGCTCACTAAAGACGGGCAAACAGATACCATTGTTCAAATGTCAGATGGGCATGAGTTCAGAATCCTTGCGAAAGGCGCAGAGCAGAAGATTCGTGGCCGTAACTGGCGCGGCGGGCGGCCTGGTTTAATCATCTGTGATGACATGGAAAATGACGAGTCGGTAATGAATTCTGAGCGGCGCGCTAAGTTCCGTAGATGGTTCTTCTCAGCAGTTAGACAATCACTACGCGATGGTGGTAAGATACGCGTCGTAGGGACAATTTTGCATGATGATAGCCTACTGTCCCGATTAATGAAGAACAAAACGTGGACTTCACGCCTTTATTCCGCCCACAAATCCTTTAATGACTTTTCCGATATTCTATGGCTTGAAAAATGGCCTAAAGAAAGGCTAATGGAGAAAAGGCAGGAATATATTGAAGAAAATGACCCAGAAGGCTATTCACAAGAATATTTAAACGATCCGGTTGTATCGCAAAACGCCTATTTCCGCAAAGACGACTTTGTTGAAATGGCAAAAGAAGAACATAACTTGCGAATGACCTATTACTCGGCGGCTGATTTCGCCATATCCCAAGCTAAAAGAGCGGACAACACCGCCATTATCACGGTAGGCATCTGTCCAGAAGGGTTGATGTACGTCGTTGATCTAAGAATGGGTCAGTGGGATTCGCTTGAGATCGAAGCCGAGCTATTTGCCGTACAAAGAAAGTACAACCCTGAAATCTTTACCTTTGAGACTGAGAAGATTGATAAGGCGATCGGGCCTTATTTAAGGCAGTCTATGATAAGAGAGAACGTTTATCTCAATATCGATAAAATCGTACCATCGAAAGATTTAACGGTGCGTTGCCGAGGCATTCAGGCGCGACATAAAGCCGGAACAATCAAATACGACATGGACAAAGACTGGTTTGCTATTCTGCAAGAACAGATGATGCGCTTTCCAAAATCAACAAAAGACGACGCTGTAGCCGCTTTTGCGCTTATCGGCATGACTCTCGATAAACAAATCGAGCCTTCCAACGACGAGGAGTATGAAGACGAAATGTACGAAGAAGAATTCGGGCAATCATACTTCGGTCAAGATGCGGTGACAGGATATTGAAAACAGAAGATATTATTGCCTACGCTGAGAGCGGGGAGAACATAGCCGAGCACCTAAGCAACGAAATGCTGGATGACATTGGCTCAACGGTCGTTAAAGAGTGCGTATTAGACGAAACTGCGCGTAAACCGTGGGAAGAACGGAACAAGGGCGCTTTTGATCTTGCCTTGCAGGTAATGGAGCAAAAATCTTACCCGTGGGAAAAAGCATCCAACATAAAATTTCCGCTTTTAACCATCGCGGCTTTGCAGTTCCATTCCCGTGCCTATCCTGCCCTTATCACCTCTGGCGACTTGGTTAAGTGTAAGTCTCACGGAAAAGATCCTAATGGCTCGAAAAGAGACAGGGCGATTCGTGTTGGCAAACATCTTTCTTATCAGTTTATGGAACAGGATGAGGACTGGGAAGAAGAAATGGACAGGCTGCTTATTTCCCTGCCCATTATTGGGTCTGCCTTTAAAAAGACATATTTCGATTCCGATAAAGGTCATAATGTGTCGTGCAACGTCCTTGCTAACGATTTAATTGTCCCTTATTACACAAAATCACTTAAAACCACGCCTCGTATCACGCAAAGGCTGACCTACACCCCCAACGAGGTGAATGAGAAGCAAGCAGAGGGCGTGTGGCTAGACATTGATATGGGTATTGCTGCCGTTACTCCTAATCCTCTTGATGTTGCCAAGCAAGAAGCTCAGGGCGTTACACAGCAAACCGATGATGACCAGCCTTTTGAGGTTTTAGAGCAGCACAGATGGCTAGATTTAGACGATGACGGCATAAAAGAGCCTTACATTGTCACCGTAAACCGATCTAACATGAAAGTGGTTCGATTGGTGGCTCGCTTTGACCCTGAAAACCTCAAAGTAAAAGGCCGTGTTATTTACAAGTTTGAACCCGATCATTACTTCACTAAGTATTGCTTTATTCCTTCGCCGGATGGCGGGTTTTATGATTTAGGATTTGGCGTTTTATTAGGCCCGATAAACCGCTCTATCAACACCATAATGAATTTATTAATCGATGGCGGTCATCTTCATACCTTGCAAGCCGGTTTCTTGGGTCGAGGCGCGAGAATGAAATCAGGGCAAGCGCCGTTTAGACCAGGAGAATGGCGAAAAACCGCTGCATCTGGTGATGATTTGCGTAAAAATATTATCCCACTGCCGACAAAAGAGCCTTCTACCGTTCTTTTCTCTTTATTGGGTATGCTGATAAATTACGGCGAAAGGCTCGGGTCTTCCACCGATATGATGGTTGGAGAGAACCCAGGTCAGAACCAGAAAGCCCAAACCTCTCAGCTAGTGGTTGAGCAGGGCATGAAGATGTTTAACGGCGTCTTTAAACGCGTTTATCGCTCAATGAGAGAAGAATTCCGCAAGGCGTACTATTTGAACCGGCTTTATTTGGATAACGAAGAATATTTCGAGTATTTAGATAGCGAAGACAACAAGATTTATGCAGATGATTATGCAGGGGACGCGAAAGACATATCGCCTGCGGCAGATCCAAACGTGTCGTCTATGACGCAAAAATTACAGCAAGCACAGTTATTGATTGAGAGATCACAGGCTTATCCGGGTTACAAGAGGCATGAGGTAGAGAAGTTCTTGCTTTCCGCTGTCCAAGTGCCAGATCCAGATACCTTCTTGATGCAAGAGGAAGAAATCCCGCCCCAAGAAGATCCTAAGATGAAGGTTGAGCAAGCTAAGTTACAACTCAAAGCGACTACCGACCAAGCCAATGTCAAACTTAAAGAGTCTGAATTTGGACTCAAGAAGATGAAACAGATGGTTGAGTTAAACAAGATGGAAGCCGAGACTATGAAGCTTCTAGCAGAGGCAGAGTCTATTGAAGCTGGCGATCAAATCAAAGAATATCAGCTTCAACTCGATGAGATGAGAGCTAAGAGAGAAGGTTTACGAGATTTAATCAGTGCAACAGAGGAAATGAGAAATGGAGAAGGAAACGTTCGGACTATGGAAGAACGACCCGACGACGCAGGCAGTATGGAGAGCGATTCAGCTCAAACACAAACACCTGCAACGTGATTGGGAGCTGGGCACACTTGATGCCAGTGATGAGTGGGTAAGGGGTCATTTGGGCGCTTTATCCGATATTCTTGAAGTGACGGTTGAAGGCCTTGAATATGAAAGTGAGATCGAAAAAGAGATAAAGGAAGCCGCTCATGGAGAATGAATCCGGTTATGATCCGTTAGATTTACGCGTCTTGATTCGCCTTGACGAAGTAGATGATACATTTGAAAACTCCAAGATTATTAAGCTCGAAAAGACCGTTAATGAAGGGAATATGCAGCAAGTCACAGGCACTATCATTGCTTGCGGTGAAAATGCGTTTTGCGAGTTAAATAATAAGCCGAAAGCTGGCGACAGAGTGGTTATCGGTAAATATGTTGGTTGGCTAACAACCGGCGACGACGAGAAAGAATACAGAATCATCAATGATGAAGACGTAATTGCATTTAGGAGAGAGAAATGAGTGAAGAAGCAGAGAAAATAGTTGAAGACGAACCAAGCCAAGCCGAGCATGACGCAGCCCTTTTGGGGTGGTCTGAGAAAGAAAACTGGCGTGGTGATGATGGTGACTGGGTAGATGCGGAAGCTTTCCTTGAAAGAGGCAAGCAGATCAATCCAATCTTGAGAAAGAACAACGAAAAGCTAACCGGCAAACTCAATGCGCTAGAAAAACGCCTTGAAGAACAAAGAGAGACGTTTAAACAGTTCACAGAGCATGAGCGAAACAAGCATAACCGTGAAATACAAAATCGCGTTGACTCGCTTGTGCAAGAAAAGATCGAGGCCATTAGCGAAGGTGACGGGCAGCGAGTGGTTGAGATTGAGAAGAAGATCACAGAAGAATCAAGGACTTACCAGAATCCTCCGACTCAAGTTCCAGATACGCCTAGCCCCGATTTTGAGACGTGGCGATCTAAGAACGAATGGGTGAACGATAAGGAGAATGGCGCGATTGCTACGGCGATTGGCTATACGCTCGCAGAAGAACAGCCTAATTTACAAGGCGAAGCATTTTACAACGAAGTGAAAAGGCGCGTTTTTGAGAAGATACCGTCTTTAAATACGAACCCGAGAAAAGAAAGACCGTCATCTGTTGATGGTGCGAAACCGGCAGGTCAAAAAAGTGGCAAGAGCTTTTCTGACCTCCCAGCCGATGCACAAGCAACAGCGAAGCGATTTGAGGCAGAAGGGCTAATGAAGATAGATGAATACCTTAAAGAATACGAATGGGAGCAATAAAATGAGCAAAAAACGAGCAAAGAAAACATCGAAAAAAGTAGCGTCAAAGGCAGCAGCTAAACCAGCAACCCTTTCATTGGATGCAGATGAGCCGCAAGAGGCGGTGGCTGTAACAAGGACAAAACGACGAGAAAGAGTCCCTTTTGGCACACACAAAGCTAAGTTAAGTTTTAAGAATAAAGATCCGAATTATCATTATCATGTCGTCACAGATAAAGGCGGCAGATTGAGCGATGCTCAAGAAGGTGGTTATGAATTCGTGGTCGATGAACAGGCGTTAGGAGCGAATGAGGTGGGTCGAGGCGCGTCCTTAGACTCTCGCGTTGTTGCTAACACCGGCACAAACGAAGATGGCTCACCTGAGCGCGGGTATTTAATGCGGATACCAATTGATCTTTATGAAGAAGACCAAAAGGCCAAGCAGCATAATGTCAACACAAAAGAGCGTGCCATCACACATGCACATGAGGAGATCAAAGAAGGCTACGATGCCGGAACGTCAATAAAGACCTCCGACAACTTCTGACAATCTCCTTTCAATTTAGGAGATCTAAAAAATGGCTAATACTGATAGCCCACATGGACTCGTCCCTATTCGGCACAAAAATGGTGCTCCGTATAATGGGGCGGTCAATGCGTACTACATCAACTCATCTTATGCGACAGCATTGGGTATAGGCGATCCGGTACTCATCAACGGCACTTCAAACACAACTGGTATTAACGGCTATCCAGCCGGAGCATTACCAGAAATCGAAAAATCAGCGGCAGCGGCAGGCGGTTACATCTCTGGCGTCATTGTTGGCTTTGATGTGAATGAAGACAACCTTTCGCAGCAGTACAACCCAGCATCAACAGAGCGCGTTGCTTTTGTGTGTGACGATCCAGATGTTGTTTTCCGCATTCAGGAAGACGGCGACACCACACCTCTTGCAGCAACCAGTGTTGGCTTAAATGCTGATCTAATCTTCACCAACGCAGTCGATACCGCTACTGGTATTTCTGGCGTGGAATTAGATTCTGATACCGCAGCAACAACCGCTACGCTCAAGATGAAAATCTTACGCATGGCTTCTATGAACAACAACGAAATCGGTGCTTACGCAGAGTGGGAAGTTATGATTAACCTCCACACCCAACGTAACGCAACCGGCTACTAAGGAGTAATTTATGGCAGTTATAACATCGGGAAATCACCCTTCTTGCTGAGGGGCCTTAACAAGTAATTGTTGAGTAAACAGGCATTTAACTGCTGGGAACTCTCGTAGGCCTATGGTAGGATAATACATGGCGACATGTATCGACCCCTTATAATCCATAGGATAGAGACAATCAGCATCCAATCTTAAAATGTATTACGTATATAGACTTCTTAATAAAGCCAATCAGAAATCATACATTGGTATAACCTCCAGAACCGTAAAAGAACGGTGGCTTGAACATGTTTCAAGAATCAAGTCCGGTAGGAACAGTAGGATATATGCAGCTTTAAGAAAGTATGGACAGGATGGCTTTGAAGTCATCACTCTTGAGGAAACTAGCTCAGAAGATGAAGTGAGAAAACTAGAGGAAGATTACATTAAACTCTATGACTCATATAGTAATGGCTACAACTGCAATTATGGCGGGTGTGGCACATTATGTTTTTCTGACGAAATCCGGAAAAAGATTAGCAAAGCCCAGATCGGCAAAGTCATATCTTTAGAAACAAGAAAGAAAATGTCCGAAGCGAAACTTGGAGACACCAGATGCGCTAAGCATTTCGGAGAACATACCTCTAAGGGCGGCAAAAATCCCAGATCAAAATATTTTTTAATCGGATTGCCAGATGGCACCGAAAAAGCCATACAAGGGATTAGAGAATTTTGCAGAGATAATAATTTGCAATATGCCAAACTTAGCTCGAAAGGTAAGACCAAGGGATTTAGCATTTTAAGAAGGTTCATCGACTATCCAGAAATGGAGTACACTCAAGTGAGTGGAAATGGTGCCTACCCCTCAGGGGTAAAGATATAGTCAGCTCTGCATGGAGACATGCAGCAGTCGAAAGACGGGCAAGGGGTTAACGAACCTTGTTGAACATAAAGGAAAGCACTCTGGCCGGGCGTAAAAGCATGGTGGGGTCATGAATACGATGAGTGGAATGAAGAATATAAAGACTTATTCGACATGGACACTTCAACCCAAAACTACGAAGAAGATGTACAGCTAACCGGCTTCCAAGCTGCTCCTATTAAGGGCGAAGGCGCTGGCGTTGCATACGATTCTGAAACACAAGGCTTTGTAACTCGTTACAAGCATGTTGTTTACGGTTTGGGCTACATTGTTACGCGCGAAGAAATGGAAGACGGCTTGTACGAAAAAGTCTCTAAAGGCCGTGTTACTGCATTAGCAGCCGCTATGCGTAATACAAAAGAAACTGTTGGCGCAAATATCTACAACCGCGCATTTAACACTTCTTACACCTTTGGCGACGGCAAGCGAATGATCTCTAACGATCATCCAAATGCTATCGGCGGCACGTTCTCTAACGTGGCAGATACGGCGTCCGATTTATCGGAAGCGTCTATCGAGGACTTGAATATTCAGATCATGGGGGCTAAAGGCCCGAAAGATTTGCAAATCAACCTTATGCCACGCTGCTTAATCGTTCCGCGCCAAGAATTCTATAATGCTAACCGCATTTTGAAATCTGTGCTGCAAAACGATACCGGCAATAACGCTATCAACGTACTGAAATCAACTAATGCACTCCCAGATGGCATTAAGGTGAACCATTACCTTACTGACTCTGACGCATTCTTTATTCGTACCAGCGTTAAGAACGGCTTAAAGTGCTACCAACGACGCGCTATTGAGTTTACTAAAGACAACGATTTCAGCACTGAAAACGCCCTTGCGAAAGCAACTGAGCGGTATTCTTTCGGTGTAACAGATGTTCGTGCTGTCTACGGAAACCCAGGCGTATAACTAGACTGGGAGGGGCAACCCTCCCTTTTTTAATATAGATCTCCAAATGGAGAGTTGACTTCCGGTCACGGAAAGGAATAAATAATATGACTTATAAACCTACACGATTTACACAACTTGAGGCTACTAACGGCCTCATTCAAGGCACGGGTTCTGTCGAAGACATTACCGCAGCCAAAACACTTACCTCTCAAGACAATGGTAAGACATTCTTTCTCAATGCCGCCGCAGGAGCGACGGTAACGCTTCCGGCTATTGCAGCAGGGCTACGATTTGAAATTATTGTTGGCGCTCTTTTCGCTACAACTAACTGGGTCGTCGCATCTGCCGAGGGCGACAACATTGACGGCTCGATTGAAGTAGCTGGCGCTGTTGTTGTTGCTGGCGCAGAAGATCAAATCAACTTCGTTGCCTCAGCAGAAGCATTAGGCGATAGAATCTTTCTGATTTGCGATGGCGTCCAATGGTTTGTTTCTGGTACAGCCGCGCTAACTGGTGGTATTACTGTCACCGATCCAGCTTAATAGGGGGCTATCATGGCTACAGTAAAGGTACTACATAGCGGTGGCCGTAACTACATCGTCAACATCACAGGCGCGTTCAGCGTCTCCGATGAAACTGACGTTATTGTAGTTGATCGATCCGCCCTAACAACCGCTAACGGCAATGTTCCCAACAAGATCCGAGTGAATGAAATCACATGGGCTGTTGGCGTTGGTTTTGATTATGTTCTATTGGAATGGGACGACGCCACTGACGAAGTAATTGAATATCTGCAAGGACAGGGGTATATGGATTATTCTACGTTCGGCGGAAAATCGCCAGCCGCAGATCCAGGTGGCGTAGCTGAGGGTGATATTATCCTTAGCACGTCAGGGGGCGCTTCTGGCGATACGTACTCCATTCTTCTTCACTGTATTCTCAAGGATTAACTATGACAGACATTAAAGCGACAGAAATAGTAGGCGATTTGCGTAAAGCGCATCGCCTATTTAAAGTGTTTGAATCAGCCTTGGACGCGGCAGAGGTCATGTCAGGAGCGGAAAAAAGAAATGCTGATTTAGAAAAAAGAAACGGCTATTTGGTTGCCGAAAAGGAGGATCTAACCGCTGAAATATCAAAGCTAAACAAGTCAAAGAGCGGATTGGTTAAGAAGATCAAAGAGCTTACCCCGCAGCTTGATGAGGTTTCGGCAGAGGTTAAATCTGTTGCAGATAGCTATATCCGCGAAGCCAACGACAAGTCTACAGCCATTCTGGATGACGCCAATGGCAAGCTAAAAGAAATTAATACCAAGACAAAATCAGCCCTTGCTTCGATGGAAGATGCCATCAACAAAAAGGCTCAGGCCAGCAAGCAATTGCTTGATATTGAGGCTCAAATCTCAAATGCTAAGCAGGCCATGATTAAGAAGTTTAGCTAAGGAAGCGGTATGACTTTAAAAAATGAGCTAATAAACGACCCACTAGCACTAGGGTACGCGACTATGACTGACGCTCAGGTTGTCACGTCAATTAACAATCCTATTTACTCAAATACTAATCCTGTAGGGAAGATATACGAGTATCTGTTTAACAAGAATCATCGCACTAATCAGGTTTCTGATACTCAATACGTGCCTATTATTGGTCGATTAACAATGGCAGCAGAGGCGGCGGTAGGTTCAGATCCATTTGGTAGAGGTGCTGGAAAAGAAATAAACCTTATCCAAAAAACAGCCTGCATCACATTACTTGAATTACTGAGAAGCCCTAACGCACCATCAATAGATTTTACAGATTCTAACTTTCCATTAGGCTCTGTAAACGGCGCTGGTGTTATCTCAACATTGCAGAAAACCGCTATTGAGGCATTGAGCGCAAATCAAATAAGTCGAGCGCAGGATTTAGGCTTACCTAAAGTTAAAACATATCATGTAACGGAGGCTAGAGCGTAATGCCAACAGAAGCACTCGTAAAGAACGGTACACCGGTCGTATGGGCTGATACCACAGATTACACTGGAACCGTCTCAGGCTTAACCAGAACATCGCAGATTGACCTAACCAGCGTAGCGTCAGGTGCATCACGGCAAGGCGCTAAAGTCGATTTGGGGGCAACACGCGCAGCTAAGTATGAAGTATTGATTGCGGTTGAGTTTGCCTCTGGCGCGATTAGTGATGAAACAGTCGATATTTACCTTGCGTGGTCGCCATCTTCTACGGCAGCCAACGCGAATCCGGGCGGCGTTTCAGGCTCAGACGCAGCATATACAGGTACGGCGGGTGATTCATTAGCAGATTCTGTCAAACAGTTAGAATATGTTGGTTCTTTAACCACTACAGCAGATCAAACCACAGTCGTTCAATACGGCAAAGTCGGCGAGCTATTCGCACCATCACGTTATGTTAGCCCTGTTTTGGTAAATAACAGCACAGGCGCATTAGTCGCTGATGCGGTAGAAATGTATATAGCCCTCATTCCAATCATTGATGAGCTTCAATAGATGGGCATAAGACGGACAATTCCGCATAAGGTAAAGCCTAGCTATCCGGTTGGCATTGACTGGTCTAATCCTTTAAGTAAAGGGTTGGTTTCAGCTTATCTTGGTGACGAATATGTGCAAGGTAGGCCGAGCGGTCTTATCGCCAAGTCAGGCACAGTAACAAAACAAGCCGATTTTATAAATGTTGACGAAGCTGCTTATATAGATTTTGACTCTAATGTGTCAGGCGCAACAGAGTTAACCGTTATTACTTTGGTAAGAAGAAATAGCGGTTCAGGTTACGGATCTTTCGTAGGCACAGAAACCACTTACAATGCTTCATTTTTATTCGGCGTTGAAAGCGGCGCTGCAACTCAATTTATCATAAATAGTAATTGGGCGCCTTCTGGTACTTTAGGGGCGGCGGTATTTGCAACGCGAGCAGTAACTTATAATGGGGGATCTTTCCAAAGAATATATCTTAATGGCGAACTTGACGCAGAAACAACAACAACTGTTCCTGCAAGTATAAACTCGCACACTACTATACGCATAGGAAAGAACGGAGGTTACGGTGAGGACTTAGATGTTAAGTATACTTATATATTTAACAAGGCTTTATCACACGCAGAAATAAAAGAGCTTACCGACAACCCATACCAAATACTCCAACCCCGCACCCAATACATACCTATAGCGGCAGAGGTTCTTGCGGCTATAAATGGCGGGATGCTTTCGTCTAAGATAATGCGTAGACGAATGAGGCGAGGTCGGCATGGGTGATCATTATGTTTCAGGCTCTCACAACTTCATCTGCGATATATGCGGATTTGAGTATAAAGCCGAGAATAAGCGAAAAACATGGGATGGCAAGATTGTCTGTAAGGCAGACTGGGAGCCACGACACCCGCAGGACTTTGTTCGCTCTAAATATGACAAGCAAAGCATAGAAGATTCTCGCCCTAGAGCGACAGAAGTTTTTGTATGCGCTCCAGTTTATGAAGCTGATGTATATTACCCGAATGTTTATGAGGAATGTGTATGACCACGATAATAACGAGATCATCTAAGGGGTCTGCGATAAGCGCGACAGAGAACGATGCCAATCTTAATAACCTGAATAACGATAAAGTAGAAGAAACCTCTGGCGCATGGACGCCCGTTTTAACTGACACAATAACTCCGGCGACGCTTTCTACAGCCTACGGCGACTATGTACGAATAGGTAGCATGGTACACGCCAAAGGACGGATTACAGCAAGCGACATAACCGGAATGTCAGGGGCGATAGTTATACAAGGCCTCCCATTCACATCATCATCTACACCGAACAGCCATGGCGGCGGAGCTGTCACTGGTGCGTCAGGGCTGTCTATCACAGCAGGACAAAGCCTTGCGTGCAGGGTTAGCGTTAACTCCGCAGAGATTAAAATAAGAAAATGGTCGGCAACCACTGGCACAGCAGAGCTTGACGCAGCCAATCTAACTGCGACTGTCGATATTCAGTTTGAAGTTACGTATTATGTTTAGGGGCGATTAATGGCTACTTCTGGATCAACTGACTTCTCAGTTTCACGCGACGACATAATCACGGAAGCGTTAGAGCATTGTGGCGTTTTGGCAATGGGGCAAACCCCTAATGCAGCGCAATTAACGTCGTGTAGCAGAACTTTAAACATGATGATTAAACATTGGATGGCTGACGGCCTCCAGTTGTGGAAGATTCAGCGTGCGACCATATTGCTTGAAAAAGGCAAGACAGAGTACGATTTATCCGCGACAGGAGATCTAGCCACTCAATCATACGTTGAAACCGCTCTTTCTGCCGCCTCTGCTGCCTCTGACACAACTTTAACCGTTGATTCCATAACAGGCATATCTGCAAGCGATGTTATCGCCATACAGCTTGACGACGGCACGCTGCACAAAGACGCAGTAAACGGCGCACCTTCTGGCTCAACCGTCACAATAACTACAGGTTTGTCCTCTGCCGCCGCAATAGATAGACCTGTGTACGCATTCACAACCAAGATTAATCGCCCTAATCGGATTATTAATGCGTTCACAAGGGATTCAAGTGGTAATGATGTTGATGTTGATCTTATCTCAAGAGAGGAATACTGGAGATTAGGCGATAAAGACGCCTCTGGCACGCCTACACAGCTTTACCATGATCCGCAATTAGCGGTAAATACGGTAAGAATATTCCCTGCGCCGGATGATGTGACTGTTTCAATGGAAATAACCTATGAAACGCCTATTGAGGACTTTGATAACGCATCTGATACCCCAGACTTCCCGCAGGAATGGTACGAACCACTAGCGACTAACCTTGCTTTAAGATTAACCACTAAATTCGGCACACCGGCCGAAACGACTCAAAAGATTGCCCTTCTCGCAGAGAAATCTTACATGATGGCGATAGAATTTGACAACGAAGACACTAGCATAATGCTTGTACCGGATTCACGTTAATGCCTGTCCAGACAGTTTCAGCGCCATTAGTGGCCGCAACACAAAGAAGATCAAGGGCTACGCTTGGTGGAGGGACTGGATACGCAAACGCAGCCCCCAGAGGAAAGGGTAAGCAGTATATTAATTGCTATCCGTACTCAGAGGGAGGAGAGGTCTATATCCGGCCTAGAAACGGATGGGAGATCGATACAATAGTGCTGTCAACTGGTGTAACGGCAGTGCGAGGATTATTTAGCTGGAACGTAGATGGCTCTGTGTACTCAGCGATAGATAGTAAAGTTTATAAAGACACGACAGCTAACGCTGCAACGATAGTTAATGGATCTGCTTCAAATGTTTACTTTACCTCTATCGACACTGGGACGCAGTACGTTGTCGCCCTGACAGAAGATAAAATGTACACGTATGACACAGCTTTTACGCAGGTTGCTGTAACAGATGGCGATTTCCCGACAAACTTAGTTCCAGGCATCGTTTCATTGGACGGCTTTATTTTTGTAATGGATAACCAAGGGTTTATTTATAACTCAAATGTCAATGATCCGACCGCGTGGAATCCAGAAGATTTTATTAATGCAGAATACGAGACAGATAAAGGTGTTGCGATACACAAACTAGGTAATTATGTAGTGGCTTTAGGGTCTAATACTGCCCAGATATTTTACAACGCCAGCTTATCGCCAGGCTCTCCACTAAGGCCAATCAAGCAAGCCACAAGAAACATAGGATGCTATGACGCGAATACCGTCGCATCTGCGGAAGACTCGATGTATTGGGTTGCTGAGTCAGACGCGCCCGGCTCGCTAGGGGTTGTTATGCTTCAAGGCACTACGATAAAAAAAATATCGCCTCCGTGGGTTGATGCTATCCTTGACACCTACAGGGCGGCTTCTGGGAAAGGGCTTCCTTTGTCATCAACAAATCAGCCAGCATTTTGTTATCGAGACAGGGGGCAGCTCCTATATGTCGTTTCCACTGGATCTAGCTCTATTTGCTACAACGCAATCAATGGGGAATGGGCTGAATGGACGGCGGTTACTGGGGGGAAAAGCAACCCGATACAATATTCTACAAATGGGATATTGTTTGGCCAGCCAGATCAAGGGTATTCCGGTAGCGATAGCTTTAAATGCCTACAGCAGCATAGAAACCTTGGCGCAACGAGCGCAAATACATGGATCTCTGTAGATACGAATTTGGAAGATATAGGAAACCACAATTCGGCAACATTTACTCAGAACTTCTTTGCCGAATTCTATCCTGTAATCATAACAGCCAATATTAATTTAGGAACAAGGGCTAATAAATTCCATCATATTCTTGAGGTTATTGGCGACAAAATGACCTCAACTTCAAATGCTGTCATCTCATATTCTGACGATGACGGGAACACATGGGTTGCGGCTGGAACTGTGGATATGAACGATTTTAGGCCACAGCTTCATGCTCTAGGCAGGTTTCAGGAAAGGGTTTTTTGCATTGAAATGGAAGCCCAGCAGCGGATTAAAGCCCTTGAATTAACTGTAAACGTAGGCGCAAACGCAGAAGGAACTAACGCATGATTAGATTTACGCAAGTCCCGCTATCAACAAATTTTGGGCATTCTAATCAGGATACGGGTCAGGTGGACATGGGCTTTATATGGCAAGAATTCTTTAGGGAGTTAAACGACGAATTGCAGCGCCCAGCGAAGCAGTTTTTCTTTAATTTATTATGAGCGGAAGACTAGGCGCATTAGACACGCAAGCCGCCACGAACGAGCTGCTTTACCTTGCTCCGCAGAATAAGACCGCGACGGTTATTGTTCAGTTTTGTAACCGAACCGGCACAGCGATAACGGTCAGATTGGCGCATATTGATGACAACGTGATTACTTCCATAGCTGACGAAGACTACCTTGCTTATGGGGTGTCTGTTGCGGCTAACGCAACACTCGAATATCGAGGCATTGTTGTTGGCTCTCAGCACTGTCTAATGACGTGGGCTTCGGCAGTAGATATGTCGATAACGTGCCACGGCTTTGAGGAATGAGGGTAAAAGACCCCGCCATTATAAAAGCAATTCTTGAGCATGAATCTATTAACATGACTGAAAACCTAACAGTAAATGACGATATTTACTGGCTAACCAATCAAGAAAATGATTGCTTAGCTTGTGCGTATCGGTACGTCAATGACGTGTATATGTGCCACATCTATGTAAAGAAGTCGGCAAGAGGCAAGAAAGCAATTCAATTCGGTAAAGATTCGATCAAGTGGTGGCAAGACAATACATCTGCTATCAAATTAGTCGGTTTTACCCCTTCATATTTAAAACACGCATACCTTTATGCTTTGCGGATCGGCTTTAAGAAACAAGGGTTTTTTAGAGACTCAATCAAGCATAATGGCAAGATGTACGGGCATTACATAACAGGAGTATCAAATGGGTGATGTTGTAGGCTCAATCGTTGGCGGGGCTATCAGTAGCTCAGCAGCAGGTGACGCGGCAGACGCGCAAGTTGCGGCCGCACAAATACAAGCAGACTCAATACGCGAAGGGCTGGACTTTCAGAAAGAGGTTTATAGCGAAAACAGGCAAGATTTTGCGCCTTATCGTGGGGTTGGGTACAACGCGCTTTATGCCATGTCTGATATGCTAGGCCTTCCTAGACGATTCGGTGAGTCAGAGGCTTTTACCGACTTCTCTGATACATCGGAATACACGCCTAGAGACATTCTTGCAGAGCAGGAAGCCGCGGCAGCGCCGACTGACGGCACGCCAATGCCGGATATGCAAGATCAAGATATGCAGGGCACTCAAATGCCCGCCACTCAAGGCCAGCCTCCGGCTCAGCTAATGCAGCAGATACCGCCACAAGTCCAACAATTTCAGCAAATGACAAGACGGGCTGACCCGCGATTAATGCAGGGGAAGCCTAAAATTGACCCTCGCTTACTACAACTTCAACAGTCTGGAGGAAGATAATGTATTCCCCGCAAATCCCTTTGAATCAATACGGGCTTGGCCCAACCGCTAGAGAGTTAATGGCACAAAGCCAGGAATTTGGATCTACCCCCTTTCTTGACGGTTACGGAAGGGTTGTTGACCAGCCCGCGGCCGACCAAGGCGTACTCGAAACTGACCCAACTCCAATAAGACCCTCGCCTGACAGAGATATGCAGCAGGATAAGATAGACGCCCTAGCAAATGGGGCTGTCGCCACTCAGCAGCCCGTATCAAGACGCCCCGCCAGCCAGTTCGAACTAACTGGCGGACAGTACGGGTATGAGGGGGCTAATTGGGGCAACCCAACTGCGTTAGGCGCTTTTGGCTATCAACAGGGAGACACCTTCGATACAGCAGGATCAAACGTCCAGAACTTA
>Ga0316205_10000905_pt1 | contig 43101 bp, 41 predicted proteins | sample 3monthpyrite_MG_FD_204941 | JGI IMG/M metagenome (GOLD analysis project Ga0316205, IMG submission 204941) | Microbial mat bacterial communities from mineral coupon in-situ incubated in ocean water Damariscotta River, Maine, United States -... | ecosystem: Environmental > Aquatic > Marine >...
TTATCACTTTCCATCATCTTGCAAAACACCAGTTAATACTAGATATCGCCACTTTTTGAATACTTTGCGACCAGTGTGCGACCAGCAAGAGAACGAAATGGAACTAACAAACAGCAATATTAAACAGCTAAAACCTGGCGAATCTCTACGAGATAAACGAGTCACAGGTTTGCAATTACGTGCCTTCGAACAACGTAAATCATTCTATTTATACTATCGCACAAAAGCAGGTAAAGAGCGAAGGCCTAAACTAGGCGACTTTCCCACCATTAAACTCGCCGATGCTAGAAGTATTGCTCAAGATATCTTGTTTCAGGTGGCTCAAGGAAGGGACCCGCAAAAAGAAAGGCAGACAGCCAAAAATGCACCCACTGTTGCTGAATTATGTGATTTGTATGTAACAGAGCACAGCGTAAACAAAAAGTCCGGCTGGATGGATAGGATGAACTTTGATAACCACATTATCCCCATGCTAGGTAAGTTAAAGACTCATGAAGTTGATATTGATGATATGGAAAGATTCCACAAATCACTTTCTCATATAAAACCCACGGCCAACAGAATGCTCGCACTATGTTCTCATATGTTTAATCTAGCTGAAAAATGGAAATTACGTGAGCGTCATAGCAACCCGTGCTACTTGGTAACCCGCTATCCAGAAGCCATGCGCAAACGCTATATGACACCAGAAGAAGCTACAGGCATCGCAATGGGACTTAATAAATATAAGGACAGTAACCCTGCCTCTGTAGCTTTTATCTACCTACTTATTTTGTCCGGTGCGCGAAAAGCTGAAATAGGTAATGCGAAATGGGATTGGTTAGAGGGTAATAAACTTCATTTACCTGATAGTAAAACAGGCGCCAAACTCGTTCATTTACCTGAACAGGCACTTGAGGTCATCCACGCCTTACCCCGTTACTGTGACACTATTACCGGTATAAAAGACCCTACTCGCATATGGAGAAAAATTCGCTTAGAAGCAGGATGCCCAGATTTAAGGCTACATGATCTGCGACACTCATTTGCATCAGCGGGTATTTCTGCGGGTTTAAGCTTAACTCAAATTGGAGAGTTGCTTGGTCATTCTGATACCAGAACAACAAGTCGCTATGCGCATTTAATGGATGAAACGGCTACTATCGCTGTTAACCAAACTGCGGATATGTTAGAAAAAATGCTCATGTCAGAAAAATAGACTCTAATTGTCATTTTACTATATTGAATTCATCGCCCTTTCTGCCAACCCCAACCAGCAAAAGCACCAGAAATTAGTGCAACTATATGCGACAACACCAACAACCCTGAACTTACGTCATCTTTTACGAAAATTAGTCCTGCAATTATACCAAAAAGTGCAATTATAAATACCAGACCGGCTCCAAACTTAAGGTGAAAAGCTGATTTATCTACCTCGAGCTTCTTCTCTTCAAATTTTAACTGTTGACTAGCAAGCTTGCTTTGGGCGTGTCCCTGCTCTGAAAAGGTAACTAAGGCTTGTTTACCTAAATCAAGCAATCCTTTAAGTTCCTCGTTATCAGACTTAGGCACTAATTCTCCATTTTTATTACTCATACATTATCCGTTTCTACTATTTGTAATTAATTAAGTTTCTCATCACTAGGACTTAATAAATCAGGAATTCCCAGCTTATCAGCAAAACTCAAATTTCTTCTATGTGCTCGTGCATGTAAGGCGGATAATCTGATTACTTCAATTTGAGCATTAGCTATTACGTTTCTATTAGCATCCATTGTAACAATAGAAAGATTAGGTCTAATCCAATCACCATTTACAGTTTCTTTGTAATCTCCATCAAGATCAGTGATAGGATTAATATTCTCCCCTATCAAATAGCAGTGGAAGTTTGTTATCTTTTTAACACTAAAATTAGCAATCAAGTTACAATATTTTGTTAGCTGATTTAGATGATTCGACAAATCTTCCTTAGGCTCTTTTAATTCAATGATCAGGCATTTCTCTTCACTAGCATATAAAAATATATCCGGTCTTCTAGTTAATTTTAGATCTAGTGATGCGATTAGCTCTTCCGAAACATTATCGAGCAACATTTCACCATCTTGTGTTTGTATTTGGTTTATTGGTAACTCCGAACAACCATCAAAATGCATGAATTCTTCATTTAGTATCCATAAGTCATTCAACACATTTGAATCCTTACTTTTTCTCTTAAATATCAAATCGTGTACAAGACCTTCCCTATCCTTGTTTTTTCCGCTTACCTTAGGTTTATTCTGATAGTCCAGCTCTTCAGATAAAATCTTGTTAAGCACATCAGTAACCATCTCGCGTCTTATAACATAACGACTCAACTCTTCTTTATTTTGTTCTTCTACTAAATTTGAAAGCTCGATCGTTTTTCCTTGAATATCTTCCTGGTAATTTTCAGAGGTAGGGTCTAATACTTTTAGACTTTCAAAAAGCTGTTTAGCCTTATAGCTTTTCTCTGCCAACTGTGCAGATTGCGCATTGTAAAGCTTTTTAGTAATGGTTTTTTCATTGTCACTAATATTTATTTTTGCTTTAGCAATTACACCAGGTGGTATCCCATGCGCTTTCGCTATAGACTCAACGTCCTTTTTCTGCTCTTCTTTAACATCTATAACATCCTTATAGATTCCTGGTATAGCCTTATTTATTTGTTCATGTATAGAGTCAAATAACAGATATTCTTTATCAGGGTCATAGAACAAGTCATCGGATGATCGTTCCACTTCCTTTCGATCTGGAAACGTAAAGCTATCTACCGAGTCACTCACATTATTCGAGTCATCTAAAACATCACCATAAAATGCAGTAAGATATCTTTTACCTGCTAGATTTTCATTTTTCTTAAGCTGTTCAAAGCGAACTGCTTGTACTGGAATATCTTTACTGCATAAATATATTCCATTTTTACCCAGATCTTTTTCAGATAACACGAAATGAGCCCACTTAACAATCTCATATTTTCCCGAAACCACTTCTAGTTCAGGCTTATCATCAGGAGTTTTTATCAGCCTAGAATAGGGTATCTTAATTTTTCCTTCTTCTTTAGGCTGTGAAATGCTACTTGAATCTATAAGCCTTTCACCAAGACTCTTATCACCTTTAAAAAAAGTAATTTTAATCTTAGGTATCTGGAACTTATCCTTTTCACTGTCCAAGTAAAAGCGAAGTAAAAAATGGCTTCTAATCGCCGACGAAAACTCATCTATAGTTAAATTAGAAAAATACTCTCCTTCTACCCCATCAGAAGAGTACTTACTTAATGTAATCGTGGTTATAAGATTCTCTGCTTCATCATCAGGCACCAAGCTTTCATTACTGATAAAGTTTTTCCTATTACAGTCAATTTTCCGTCTGTATAACCCCCCTTCCTTATTAAAAACGCTATCTACCTTAATTTGATGAAATCGATGAAAATACTGTAATCGCCCAGTTCCTCTATTATCATACCCCTTACTTTTATCGAAAAACTCACGAAAACGATTGTAATTTTCGTCTGTAAACCCAATGCCATTATCAGCTATTTCTACCTGCTCTAACTCTTTAGACTCTTCGAGTAAACCTGTAAAATAGAAATTCACTACTATTTCACCAGAAAACTCTTCTTCCACATTCCTTTGGGCCAATGCCTCTAATGAATTTGTCATAGCCTCATAAATTGGAGAAAGTGGATTCTTGGACATTTTAATCAAATCCATTGCGCCACTTAAATTCATAAAAGCTTTATTTATTGTCATGATCAACCCTTTTAAATATCAACTTACATCTATTTTTATTATTCTTCTGTAATATCTAACACACCCTGCATTAAATACTTCAGCAGCGTTAGATTCTCCTGAAATTCCCCTCCAGACCCTCCTCTCGACATATCTTCAACCAATGGATAGCGATCACCCTCGGCTGTTTGCTCTTTAATAATCAGATGCACTTCCGCTACCACTTCATCACTTAACACAGTCGCAATATCACGACCAAGCAATCTGGCACCAGCACGTACATAATCAAAATTTTCATCTACCAGATCACTGTGCTCGTCCTGCAATCTCTCATGATTTCCAATATCCAGATAATTCTGAATAATAAAAATAAGATCGGTTGCATCCTTGGTGTTCTCTAGTGACCTTTCTTTCCAGGCCATTAACTTTAATGCTGCCAATGACGTTGGTGATGCCACCAAAACATCTAATTCTGGTTCTGCTTTTAATCTGACTGACATTGCGTCACTGTACGCATCTTCAAAACCAAGAATATTCATGCGAATATCGTGATCTGGTGGCCAGCTAATTGATCCGTTTGCTTCTTTTATTGATCCGAAGGGAACGATATCGACTGGAATACTTTCTTTATACATTAGCCTCTGCGTCATTTTTGTTTCAGCAAATTGCCCTGTTTCTATTAAATTGTTTTTTAATGCCTGAAATTCATCCCAGTTAGCCACATGAACTGCAAGATCAATATCTTTGGTAGCTCGGCGTGCCTCAATACCATAACCATGATGCAATATAAGATCACGTGCTGTTGCCCCAATAATAAAAAATTGTATTTTTTGTGATTCTGCTACCGTTGCAATCTGCTCATAAATTGCAACGGTAAAAGGATCAAGCTTTCCTGAAATGTTCAGCAATGTTCTTCTCATATATCATTTCGGCAGTTTCAATATTTCTGGGATCACCGGTTGCCAGGAGATCTGCATATACCAGTATTGGATGCGCTATTTTTCTAGCGGTATCCTTTTCATTTTTATAATCGCACTTAACATTCCAGAAAGCCTCAAGCAATTCGATGTCACCCTCTGGGTCTTTACGCATTCTATAAAGAAATTTCAGATCTTGAGGGGTTTCTCGCACATACACTGTTTTGATTTCAGGGGTTAAATAATCAGTGAGGAACTCTCCTGCGAGTTCCCCCCCAAGATAAGCAGGTAACTTTTCTAACTCGGTATCTTTCCACCACCCTTGCACCGGTGTGGTGTATTTACCTAAAACTAGTTTGGGCCTTAATTGCTCTGGATAGGCCTCAACCCAACGATTAAAGAGTTTCTTTATATCCCTCAGTCGGCGCTTACGCTTGCCTAGCTCAACAATATACCCCATATCTTTCAGGTCTGTGATAATCCAGCCGACGGTACCCAAAGCCACATCGGCTACCTGAGCGATTTCACGATAAGGTGCATTGACCAGTTCTGGATGGCAAAGTAGCACGAAAACCACTTTCAGCCCCGTTGGCTGAAAAGCACGGGGCTTGTTGCCCTTGCCAACCGGCTCCAGAGGTTTATTACCTTTAACATAGATATAGAGTGGGGCATGATTGATATAGGCATTACCTGCAACATCAATAAACCAGATATCTTGCTGTTTTAATCGCTCTGCCATGGCAGGATTAATATATTCTGCCACCAGTAGTCCTCTATCTGCAGGTAGGTGGCGGGTAAACTTCTGGTATAAATAGCCTGTGAATGCTTTGGTGGGCTGTGCTTTAACTTCAATGACAAGCTTGAGCTCAGTATCACCTGCCTGTAAATAGCCGATAGCATCAACCTTTTCATCAAGGTATTCAGCTATGTCGATTCTCAAGCCAATATCGGTGCCGGTGGCCTCACGAAAACCGCTTATAGCCCGCTCAATAAGGGCCATATTTCGATCTACAGCAGGTTTAAAGTTTGTATTGGGCACCAGACGTTCACTTTATATTAGCGTTCATTATTAGTGAACATAGCATTATAATGAACAAAAGGAAACAAAAATGCATATAAACCGGCCCTACCAACCTCCCTATTCCTCTGTAGAACCAGGAATGGAGCATATTTCACTTAGTATGGGTAAACCGAGGTAATTTCAGATTATGTGATTTTTTCTCTCATGAGAGAAAAGTATCCTGGTCCGAGTAACTTACTTGATGGGTTTCACGATTTGTCTCATCTCAAAACGATGCACTTCTCGCTGTAGGTCATTTTCATCACCCAAAATGGCCATTTTAAGCAAACGATACTGATCAGTATCTGGCCAGGTTAAAGCTCTGTCTGAAAGGTGCTGTAAAAAGTAAGGTGAAGCCTGTTTCCTGGCCAGGCGATAATCCTGCACAGTGTGTACATTTTTAATATCTATACCAGCCAGCTCGAACAATGGAGCAAGATGATCTAGACCTTCCCTGGTGAATCTAATATTTCCACAGTCATCTGATAAATAAAAATATGAATTCATTGAATTAAAACCCTGGCATGATTATTTATAAATCAATTTGATCAAAAAAAAGTATAAATATAAACAATACTGTCCATAAAATACCTAAAAGGTTCATCATAGAAGACAGGTAAATACCTTATTGTGGTTAAAGTATCTCTGCTGAAAAATTAAGTTAACAACAGGAGAAGATACAATCATGTCAGATTTAAAAAACCATACAGATGTTATTAACCTAGCAACAGGCCACCATGATAACCGGGCACACTTAGACCGTGACGATATTAAATCGTCAATCAAAGCAATGCTCAATTCGACTATAGAAAAACTCGAGCTTATATTCGACCTAACCCTTCTAGAAGGCTCAATCGTTTGTGATGACTTTCATAAGACCAAGCAAACCTTTGCTCAATGTGGCGAAGAGTACGGTTACATAACTTCATTTGTTGAACGCACAGGAAAAAGTAATGCTTTTCGCTTTCAATATCGTCGCCCAACACCTAGTGGAAGCATTATTCGAAAGAGCATTAGGTTACATAAAAGCAAAGGTGGTTATGTAGCTTCTTCATTCAAATTAGCTGGACACGAACTTGAAAAAGACTTATGCATCATGACAGAGGATTATTATTTTCCATTGAGAACCCAGAGTAAAACACTACGTGAGGTAATAAGGAAATTAAGAAAACTAGAAAACAACATAAAGATTTATGATTGATTTTAATTCTCTCATGAGAGAAATGTAATCTTCGGCATAAATATTAATACCATATTATTTTATTTATGCAATTATTGGATATGTAATTAATATGACTATATCTATACTATGTTTCTAATCAAATCGGCATATGTCGATGCTAAGTACTACATAGTATAGATAGTTATACTAGAAAGTAACGTAGATCGACATATCACACATGTATAAATATCTTTATAAGAAAACACAACTTTAATACAGTCCAAAAAACAAGTCTCTCATGAGAGACAGAATTCCTTAGTCATCATGGCCATGAAAAAAACCCTGCTCGTACGCCTTTGGTGTTACGGCTGGTTCACCAGGAACCCAGTAGTCATCTGCCATAGAAGCATATGGCTTAATTTTTTTGTATTTTTTGTGGCAAAGACGCCCCTCGGTCATGACAGAAAACAGATTATTAATAAATATCAGCGCTATAAGCACAGTCAAAATTAATGTCATCACTAGCGATGCCTGTATTCCAAATATCAAGGACAGGGCAATGAACACGACAAGCAGTTTCATCATCAGTTTGACAACAGCAACAACAAGCCTGGAAAACAGTTTAATTAGTTTTAATGCTTTCATATCATAATCCCTACATTAATCAGGCGTTACACGCTTCCATATTGGCGCCAGACGGCAGAACATCATGCCAAACACCAATCCTACTACCAGAGTTCCTATAGGCGCTCTAAGAGGTTTAAAATCAGCCCAGTAAATACTTAGCAATTCAATAGCAACGCCCACGCTAGAAATAAACAGGATTCCCATCAAGCCACCATCTATTACAAATCTGTAACCTTCTTTATCTAAAGATAGCTTTGTTCTCATACGTCAAACTCCTTGTTTTTGTTCTCATGTAACATTTCCAGTTTATTTATTTTCTTCTTTTGTATAAATGATATTGATGTAACTTCTAACGTCACAACCAATGAGGTTACTAACAAAGATGAAATATTATGATTACCAAATAGAAGATTACTTTCTCTTCCCATATAAACAAATATAATGGATACAAAATAAAGCATTGACCAGTTAAATAATGCTTTGTCCCATCTACACCAAAACATTTTCACACAAAAAGTGAAAAAAATATTAAATTCATTTTTTATGTAATACATACGAATCCCCTTATTATTTAAAGTATAGATAGCATAATTTAATATTTAAAAATGCAAGCTCGAGACAACCACTCATATGAATAAAGAAGTTATCCACTTTTTCTGGATATTAACTACAGGAAAATATTTGTTTTATATAGGAGATATAGGTAATACAGGGGAACCCCTAATACAACAGCACACCAACCTTTCCGACTTGCTGCGTCACCGTATATTCGTAGATTGACACTTTTTATTCGTAAATCTGATACCGTTTATTCGTAAGTAGACACCATCTATTCGTTAACAAGACACTGTATATTTGTGCATAACCTGTGATATACACAGGCTTTTCCACAATAAATACACTTACTTTGAGGGAATATGGCATGAGCTAGGATATAACAGTATGCCCTTATCTTTGAATTGAAATTTTGCCTCTGGATAAAGAGCCTTAACCATAGAGGCGGCTTTAATATAGCTTTTTCTAAAATTAGATAATTTTTTATATGAACATCCACTTTGACTTACAAGATCAATCCATGAAATTAAAACAGGTTTATATAAATTAAAATACCGACTTGTTAAGAAACAGTATATATCTATAGCCATGGGGTAATGACTCAGTGCATCAATGACACGCAAATCTATTGGTGTAGCATGAAGTTGAATATCTTCATAGAACGCTTCACTTAATGTTACGATCCCCTCCCAATCATTTTTATTTACTGGGTCCCATAGCATAGACGCACTACGAGATATATTCATTGTATCAATAGACCATTCACCCTCAGTATCTTTAATCCACTGAATGGTTGATGAGAACAAACGTCTGAATTGATTTTTAAGCGCTGTTATAGATCCATTTACACCACCGGAACTATGCTTACCAAGAATCTTAGCTAATTGACTAATTGATTTACCACAATAAATTTCATTTGATTTGGTCAGTATGGCTTGTGTGGTTAAAAACAAAATAAGCTGTCGAGGAAGCCCTCCATAGGGCAATCCAATTTCTGATGGAGATATAATCGACAATTTATAATGACCATTTATTTTAATGAATTCATTAGATGATGATTCCCTCATTGGTAGAGCCATACTGGTCATTATCCTGGGCGCATAACCTATCGTTCCTTTGTCATACGCAGAATACTTTTCAATGTCTAAAGAAACATCTATCAAATATGAAGTTGTCCTTTTTTTCATTTAGAAACTTCCTTACAGCTTTGATTATGCGTATCTTTTGCAATAAGATCATTCATCCATTTTTCAAATTCGTCCTCAGGGAAAAGTCGTCTTCTACCGGCTTTAAGATTAGGAGGCATAGGCCGTGAACACGCCAACCTATTTCTTGCAGTTCCTACACTTATTCTCATTTCTTTACTTATTTCTTCTATCGTTAGATATTTTCTAGACATAATATTATTTCCTGTGTTGTTAAATGAATACGTGTTACCGATGAATTCATTGAAACACAGGAATATGAATTTGCATGCTTGCAGTTTTAACCTATTAGGTACAATTTGGTTATTAATTAACAATATAAAGCAATTACTTCTATAACAAGGAAATTAAAAATGAGAAAATTAAACCTATTAATTTTAACTGGATGTATTTTAATATTTTTTGGTTGCACACCTAAAAAACCAATCACATATAACCAAGAAAACTCAAACGCATTAAATATAGTTACAGCAGCTGGAATGAGTTACGGCCTAAAAGATGTACACGCACCAAAAGATACAGTTAGCGACATAATAGATTCAAAAGCATTTGGCACAGCTTATGGGCTTGCTAGCTACTACTCGCCTACCCCAGGCTTATCTTCTTCTAGGTCCGCTGGTATGGCTATTCTCTCATGGTCCTTACTACCTAAAACACCGGCGGCTAGAAATAGCATTATTGCCTGGATGCCTGAAAACTTTGGTGGTAATAGCAAGGATAAAGCATTTAATAGAATGGCTGATCTACTCATTGAAGCCACAGAAAAAGCAGCGAATGACCTTGAATATAATACCAGTGTGTACATCCCTAAGAATAGAACAGATAAAAGAGGATTAGTAATTAACTTGGTTAACCCAGACATCAAGAAATGCTCTGTAACACCACCTGACACAAAATCTTATTGCAATATTGTTTATAAAGTCAGACATCCACATAAAATAAAAAATATAGCTAACTATGTGGGAAGTAGTACCACCTGGTTTTTTGACCCAATGGAATCAGGCTATACAGCGCCTATTTTTATTAACAAATATGGCTTTCAGTTTAATCAACTTGAGATAATGATTGCCGTAAGTAAACATCTACCCGACTGGGTATATATTTATCTAGCTCCGAATGAAGTCAACATAACAGATAAAGAGAAACTCAAAATGCCTTTAATTTTAAATAAGGGCAATGTTCATTTATTTGTAAAGCCTGAGGGTTCTTAAATAGGCTTAGATTAAAACTGAAAAGGTTGTGTGATACGCATGACCTTTTGTGTATACAAAGGAATTAATTAGATATTTTATTCAGAATACACTTCAATGAAAGCATAATTTTTCAGCTTTGTGGTGTTCAGCGAGCACTTTACTTTTCAAAACCAGAAATTACAGGCCTGCCATCAAATATTGTCGCTTGTATCAGCAGACTGTGTGAAAATTCTAAATATTTCAAGTCGGTGGGAGCTCATCCCTAAATACGAATACTTTTGAGTCTAAATAATGAAACAACTCCCACTTCAAGTAAGTTAGAAGATGCTAACAATCTTAATTTACCACTTTAAAAAACGACTTTTAGTTTTTACACAGCCTGTCAGGAAGGCAGACATCTCAACTCTATTATTTAATTGCTTCGCTACCCTGAAGCAGCCATTCAGCGAATTCGACTGATAATTAAAACCATAATGAAAGCTGACACTCACACATAACGAACTCCCCCTATGTGGATAGGCATTCAAACCAAAAAACTTAAATCATGATAATGAGATACATTTATCACTTATCTATCACCCAGTTGAGCTCAAACATTACAAACGATTGAAATATAAAATAAATTCGATTATTAAGTAGAGGTTGTCAACCTCTCCTTTACATATTAAATATATATTGTAGAGAAATTCTAATATATGCTTACGGCGGACACTCGATAGATTAATGCTAAGCGTCTGCTTAATCAGGAAAGCGGACATTTAAGAACTTTTTTCTTCACTGACAAAACAAAGTGTTATCAGTAAATCTCTAGTATATGATTAATTTCTGGCATCATTCTTTGAACACACTTCGTGCCTTCACTTATAGCTTCGCTTGCACGATAAAACTCTAGAAGGCCAATATGCGATAATTTTGGTGACAGCAATATATCAGGCGGGTCTCCAGCCATACGGCTTCTAGTTATTCTATCCTGGGTAATATTGACAGAACCCGCGATAGCATCAAATAAATTTGGGGGTTGCTCACTATCATTATCCGTTGAAAACAAAGAGCCTGTATAGTCTTTTACCAGATCAGTAATTTTACATACTACACTGTCCCCCTGTTTTTCAGGTTTATTAGTGTGATCAAAATGCTTACCGACAATATCACCATTCAGGTTCACAGCGATAACTATGTCTGCACCCAATGCACGACATACTGAAACTGGAACTGGGTTTACAAGCCCACCATCAACAAGCCATCTGTTATTATTTCGTATTGCTGGAAATAGCCCGGGTATCGAAATAGATGCCCATACCGCTTCTATTAATGACCCTTTTGTAAACCATACCTCTCTTCCAGTTTCTAAATCAGTTGATACTGCAGCATATTGCTTGCCTAACTCTTCAATGACTATTTTGTCTCCAGCTACATACTCATTTAAAAAGTGATGAAGCCTTTCAGTATCAACAAAGCCAGTTAACGATGTATTAATTTCAAAAAACCGGGCTGTTTCATACTTAGTTAACGCGCAAGCCCATTGTTCCAGTTTTTCCATTTTATTTGTTGTATAAGACGCACCGACCAATGCACCTATGGAAGTACCACATATAATATTGGGCATAACTCCAACTTCCGCAAGTGCACCAATAACCCCTATGTGTGACCAGCCGCGGGATGAGCCACCACCAAGCGCTAAACCAATTTTTAGGGATGCATTCATTAAATTGCCTTTATCCTGTTTGTTGCCTGACAAGACTAAACAAATCTAATTAAGATGCATAAATCGTTTAGTATTTTTCATAACATATTGTTTTTATTATAACTAGTCAACAACAGAGCCATAGTATTTGACATATACAAGTCGCCACACTATTATTTTACTTAACGTTCGTTAAGATGAGTTGTGATGTTAACTAAAAATACAACAACCTTAAATTTTGCATAAATGGTTCCTGGTCACTCAAAGAATGAATGGTACAAACAGCGCTTAAAATGAGCCTGTATTCATTATTTAGATAATAATTTACAGACAAACAATAAGAGATATAACTATGAAACTTTCTAAACAAATATTAATCTGCACAGTTGCGGCCGGTTTGGCAGCTCCAATGAGTGTCTCTGCTACCAATGGTTATTTCTCACATGGTTACGGGACTAAGAATAAGGGACTTGCCGGTGGTGGTTCTGCATTACCACAGGATGCCATGATTGCGGCCACCAACCCGGCTGGAATGGTGTGGGTGGGTGATCGCATGGATCTGGGTGTGGCTTTGTTCAGTCCACAGCGTGAATATACTGTAACTGGTGACGCGACGCCTGATGGTGCCCCATTCTTCGATCTTGCTGTGGAAAATGTAGAAAGTGATTCAGAGTATTTTCTTATTCCTCATTTTGCCCGTAACTGGATGTTAGATTCTGACAGCTCTATAGGCCTGACTGTTTATGGAAATGGTGGAATGAACACCGATTATCCGGGATCGGCTGGTTTTGGGCAGGGTACTTTCTTTGGCGCTTCAGCGGGAGGTAAAGCAAATACCGGTATAGATTTATCTCAGTTATTTTTCAACGTTTCCTATGCTCGTAAAATTAATGACACATCATCCTGGGGTATCAGTGCAATCACGGCATACCAACGTTTTAAGGCTAATGGTTTGGCTGCGTTCAGCCCCTTTTCATCTGATGCAGCTAATCTGACCGACAGTGGTTATGATGACGCTTTTGGGTTTGGCGTCAAGCTGGGTTGGCAGGGAGAGGTAAACACCGACCTGACATTAGCGGCATCTTATCAATCAAAAATCTCAATGGGTGAGTTCAGTGATTATGCTGGCCTGTTTGCAGAACAGGGAGACTTTGATATTCCGGCTACCTGGACTCTGGGTCTTGCCTATGAAATAGCCTCAGCTGGAACAGTTACATTTGACGTACAGGAAATCATGTTCAGCGATGTAAACTCCATTGGTAACTCCTTTTTACCGAATCTCCAGACTTCCCAATTAGGTAATAGTGATGGCGCTGGTTTTGGTTATGAAGATATGATTGTTTACAAACTGGGTTACCAGTGGTCAACAAATCCAGACTGGATCTGGCGTGTTGGTTACAGTGTAGGGGATCAACCGATTCCTGATTCTGAAGTCATGTTTAACATACTGGCACCGGCCGTAATGGAGCAACACATCACGGGTGGATTTACGTTTAAGACGAGTACGGATAGTGAGTTTAACTTTGCGGCAATGTATGCCCCAACAAATAGTGTCACTGGTCCAAATTTTCTCTCTGGTCCAACGCCTGATCAGAATATAAAAATCGAAATGACTCAATGGGAGTTTGAAGCTAGCTGGGCATGGAAGTTCTAAGCACGCAAAATAGAATATTAATTTGTTAATGCGACATGAAAACAAAAAAGAGCCATAAAAATTTATGGCTTTTTTTTTAAGTTAACGGCAGTTAGTGTCGCTAAGAAACAAGTTACTGAACATTAAAGTGACGCTAATCAGGAGGTGAGCCAACACTATGGCCGATCAGTTTACTTGCTGATAAAAATCAGAAAATTAATGAGAACACGAACCAGACAAATAACATTAGGAATTTATTTAGATGCAAAAAAAACCAGTTGCAAATTTAGATACAGCCAAGGTGATTCTTGATAAATCTATTCCGTTATTTGCACAATTAGGGTATACGGGTGTATCAATGCGTGATATTTCCAAAGCCGTTGGAATCAGTGGAGCCGCTTTGTATCACCACTACTCCGACAAACAGAGTCTGTACATCGCATCAATGGAGCATGCTTTTGCCGACGAGGCATCAACCACTAAAGCAACATTGGATAATACCGACGACCCGATAGATCGACTTGTAAACTTTGTAACAAACATTACCAAACAATTAGCAAAAGACCCGAATTTTCGCGCACTGCTTCATCGTGAGCTGCTAGATGGTGATGATGAGCGCTTAAAGTTACTTGCGGATAATGTTTTTTTAGAGCCATTTAATGCGGTGAAACAATTAGCACAAGATATGAATCTCGATTGTGACCCTCACCTTATGGCGATATCAATTATGGGGCTTATTCTGTTTCATTTTGAAACGCAATCAATCAGGCGTTACTTGCCGGGTAGTTTGAAAAAACACAATGACCCGAAAGTGATTGCACAGCATGTTATCAAATTACTAACGGGGGTAATTGGAAAATGAGTATCCGCACGTTTTTCTCTACTCTATCAAAGTATATATTCCCTGCACTAGCCATTGCACTTTTAATTGCTGCGATATATACCCTTACAGGATGTGAAGATAGTGATTTTCCAGCGCGATCGAGTAAGAACCATTCGATTCATGATGTAGAAGTCAGCAAAATTGAACAACAGATAGTACCTGTCATCTTGCCAGTGCCCGGTACAGTTGTCTCAAAAGAGCGGCTCAAGGTTTCATCCCGCATAACCGGTTTTATTGAACGCATTAATGTTGATGAAGGTAATATTGTTAAACCTGGTGATGCTCTGGTAGAAATTGACAATGCTCAGGTTGAAGCAGCAATTAAAGGAGCAGATGCTACGGTATTAGCTGCAAAAGCTGATCTACTTGATGCTGAAGGCGATATAAAGCGTGTTAAAAAACTGGTGCAGTCAAAAACAGTAGCAGAAGATGATTTGCGTAATGCCGAGGTTCGACAGGCACAAGCTAAAGCAACACTTGCTATAGCTGAAGCAGAAGCGATAGCAAAACGACAAGAACGTCGTTATTCTCATATTACAAGTCCGGTTCATGCCCAGGTTCGGGAAAGACTACGTGACCCGGGCGACCTTGCCACTGCTGGTGAATCTATTTTGCAGCTTGATGTACTTGGCGCAATGGAGCTGGAAATTTACCTTCCATCAACCAGCATCGATAATGTAGCTATTGGTCAAACAGTTAATGTACAGATAGAGTCTTTCGATGAATTATTAAGTAGCAACATTACAAGTATTGTTCGTTCGGCAGATAACGTAACACGCCGTTACAAAGTCAGGTTATTGTTACCACCAAATGAAAAGCTCACACCCGGACAGTTTGGGACAGCACAGTTTGTTCTTCATGAAGAAACAGCACTACTCATTCCTGCTTCTGCAATTACTGAACGTGCAGGCATAGAAGGTGTATTCATTAAGGATACTTCAAGCATATTACGCTTTAGGAGTATTCGGCTGGGAAAAAAATGGCAAGATTTTCGAGAAGTTCTAGCGGGTTTGAAAGTTAATACATTCGTTGTAACACATCCAACAGCATTACTTCGTGATGGCGATGTTATCAGATGAGTCACATCCCCGATAAACTTAATTTTCCCGGGACTATAGCCCGTTATTTTGTTGAATCAAAACTAACTATTTTGATGATGATAGCTCTGATTTGCTTTGGAAGCATCGGTCTGCTGTTAACGCCACGAGAAGAAAATCCTCAAATTGTAGTGCCTGCTGCTGAAGTAACAGTCACCCTACCCGGTGCTTCACCACTTGAAGTTGAAAACTTATTGTTATCACCACTTGAAGCAAACCTGGCCTCAATAGATGGCGTTAAACATGTTTATGGAACAGCATATGAAGGCATGGCCAGTGTCATGCTTGAATTTGAGGTAGGTGAAGACAAAGATAATGCAATAGTCCGTTTGTATGACCATGTGTTTCGTAACAAACAACACTTGCCACCTGGATCAGGTGAGCCTGTTATTCAGGCAATTGATATTGATGATGTGCCAGTATTTACAGTAACGCTTTCATCCACACAATACACTGACCATGATTTACGGCGCATGGCTGAACGTATGTTAGAACATTTGCGTGGTGTTAAAGGAACAGGTGTTGGTTATGTAGTTGGTGGTCTGCAAAAGGAAATACGCATTGAAACACAACCTGAACGCTTACTATCCTTTGGTGTAAGCATTGATCAGTTGGCAACGGCTATCCGAAATTCTGATGTAGATAAATCTTTGGGGATGCGTGTTTATCAGCGGGAAAATAGGTCATTACGGGTTGATGGTCTGCTTAGAAATGCAAAACAGATTGGCCAGATTGTAGTGCATAGTGATGGTAATCAGGTTGTTCGTGTTTCTGATCTGGCAAAGGTGATTTATGGTCCACCCAATGAACGAACACAGATGACACGATTTACATTTGGGCCTGCTGATCCTCGTTCGTCACCTAACAATGAACCAGAAATGGCTGCTGCCACATTGGCAATTGCTAAACGTACGGGTTTTAATGCAGTGGACTTAACGGCTGAGCTTGGTAAACGCGTTGATCAAATGCAGCAAGGCTTTCTTCCCCCTGATGTAAATGTTGTGATCACACGTGATGATGGTGTTAAGGCGGATATGACTGTTACACAGCTGGTGGAGCATTTGTTTATTGCTATTGCAGCGGTTGCGGTTATTTTACTGATTTTTCTAGGACGTTGGGCAGCGCTGATTGTAGCTATCACAATCCCTCTGGTTTTCTCTGTGGTCATTGGTGCAGATTTGATGGCAGGGCCAACATTAAATCGCATTACCCTTTACGCATTAATTCTGGGCCTCGGTATGCTGGTGGATGACGCAATAGTTGTTATAGAAAATATTCATCGGCATTTTGATGAATTACCACCAGATGCAGATACAGCCAGTCGAACTAGAGCTGCGATTATCGCCACAGCTGAAATTGGTAACCCGACCACGCTAGCAACTTTTACTGTAGTCATTGTATTTCTATCACTGCTTTTAATAACTGGTATGTTAGGTGAATATTTTTATCCTGTAGCTTTTAATGTGCCGGTGGCAATGATCGCATCTTTAATAATTGCTTACTCTGTAACGCCCTGGCTAGCACGACGTTGGTTACTAACATCAATCGGACATGAAGGGCCACATAAAGGCGAACATTTACGAGGAGAAGAACCTAGAGGATTGCAAAATACTTATCGCAAACTCATTACCATATTATTAGAACAAAAAAAATTACGCCGACTCTTTTATCTGGGTGTTGTGTTTTTATTATTGTTATCGTTTTTACAACCAGCATGGCAGTTTATTCGCCCACAGGGTATTACTGGCGCTGTATCTGCACTAGGCGTGCCTCTGGCATTTCTTCCAAGGGATAATAAAAATACTTTTTTAATTCATATACACCTGCCAGAAAACACACCACTGGAAGTAACTGATCGTGCCAGCAGAGAATTAGGTGAACTACTGCGCAACCAATCAATTGTTTCAAATTATCAAACTTTTGTAGGTATACCTTCAGTCGTAGATTTTAATGGGCAATTGCGTGGCAGTGGAAAACAGGTTGGATCACAGTTTGCAGATATTCGTGTAAATTTAACAAATAAATTTGAACGTAATGAAAGCTCAATTGAATTAGTTCGTGCATTACGACCTGAAGTAGAAAAGATTGCAACACATTATCCTGATGGTGTTTTTCAGCTGATCGAAGATCCACCCGGCCCGCCAGTAAGAGCAACCGTACTTGCAGAAGTGTATGGCCCTGATCTGGAAATACTTGATCGTTTGGCTAAAAAAATTGAGTCAGAGTTTGTTAAAACCTATGACATGGTAGAAGTACAAACAAGCATCCCAACTGATGTGACTGAATACCGCTTCAAATTTAAACGTGACAAGTTAGCATTAGCCGGACTTGATCCTGCAACAGTGTCACGAGTACTTAATCAATTATTACAGGGAGAAGTGTTGGGTCATGCTCACCCCAAAGGTGAAAGAGCGCCTGTTCCTGTCCGACTACATGTACCACGCCAACATCGAATAGATCCAGATATGCTTGAACGTGCTTTTGTTACCAACTCTAATGGCAAACATATCCCATTATCAGAACTTGTACAGGTTGAAAAGGCAACACAGTCCAAACCAATTAACCATAAAGATTCAGAACGAGTTCATTATATTGGCGGCGAATTATCTTACAGCGCACCTGTGTATGCAGTACTGGATCTTGATCGGCGCTTAGATGGAATGGAAGCGGCTGAAGGTCAACATACAAAAACAGCTAATCTGGGATTTCTTCCAGTACGAGCGAATACGCTTGAAGGTTATAAATTGTTATGGGAAGGTGAATTGCGCCTAACACTGGATGCCTTCCGTGACATGGGACTGGCATTGGGTATGGCATTACTTGCGATTTATCTTTTACTTGTTGCTTATTACCGTTCTTTTAGTTTGCCCTTATTAGCAATGACGGCTGTACCACTTGCATTAATCGGTGTGTTTCCAGCACACTGGATTTTCGATGTTAGTTTCTCAGCGGCATCAATGGTGGGGGTAATAGCACTAGCCGGTGTTGTTGTGCGTAATTCATTATTGATTATCGATTTCATACAGGATTACCAGAAACAAGGTTATGATCTTGAAGAAGCAGTTCGTGAAGCCGGTGCAGTTAGATTAAGACCAATATTACTAACAACATTGGCAATTGCTCTGGGTACAGCAATCATGGTTCCTGATGCGGTTTTTGGTGGGCTGGCTCTCGCGCTTATTTTCGGTGCAATAAGCTCCGCACTTCTGGTCGTTATTGTTGTTCCGTTGCTTTATAGAAGTATGATGCAAGAGCAGACTAACGACGATTCATTGATGCCTTAACCAATATCCATAATATAAATATCAAATCAAACGTAAGAACTAAATTGAACTAGCGGGAGAATGGACATGAGCGAAGAACGTGAGCAAGAAGTAGACACCCAGACAGTAAAAGAAGCAGTCAGTACGGCCACTGAACGGAGTGAGTTTATTCGTAAAGACGTCCGTGACATTACCTTGAAGGCGCTAAGCCAGGGGCGACTGGATGTGAAAAAGATAAACCAGATAGTCCGAGCTGTCATAGAGGGCGCCAGCATTGGTGCAGAAGCCAAAGGTGAACGGGTTAAAGATACACTAACGGAAGCCATGACTGGCATAGATGAAGCCCTGGCAAAGTCGGCAGAAGCATCTAAACTAGCCATTGAAGAGACCGCAGGACATGTTAAGGATTTCAGCAGCCATGATTTAAAACGGGCTCTGGATGACCTTCTGACTCTAGAAGGCCTATTCTTTGACACAGTGCATGATGTCGCGAAAGGCACCAATGAAATGGTCAAAGAGGCACTGAGTGATCTGCTTAAACATGCACAACAAAGTGGTACTGACGTTGGCAAAACTTCTTCAGAAGCCGTCACCTCACTGAATCAGAAACTGGGCAACACGCTAAAAGACACCGTGTCTGCCAGTGCACACGTTACTATGGAAGTTGGTGCGCATATCGCGAATGCGGCGGCGGGTATGCTGGAAGGCATTGCCGATACGTTGCAGTCCGAAAGTAAAAGCAAATCAGACAAGGAGTAACCAACCGACATGTTTTGGGAAGGACTTAGTGCGGCACGAGATTTGGGGCGGTTGCATGATATTGCATCTGTTTTGATTCGTTACGGTTTCGGCGACATGGTGCGCCGGCTGGGAATGGCCGGGGTGCTGGAAGGTGCGGGCAAGGTGTTGCACTGGAAACAGGCCACGGAACTGGCTCGGCTAGAACCGCCCGCGAGGGTTCGCCGAGCCTTGGAAGAGATGGGGCCGACGTTTATCAAACTGGGGCAGATTCTCGCCACACGTGTCGACCTTTTCTCTCCCGAGTGGATTGTGGAATTTGAGAAGTTACAGGATCAGGCGCCACCGGTTGCCTTTGAGGAAATCCGCCAGCAATTAGAAGAAGATCTCGGATGTGCACCTGAAGATGTGTTCACCAACCTCAGCACAGAGCCGCTTGCAGCTGCCTCCATTGCACAGGTGCACAGGGCAAAACTAGAGGATGGAACAGACGTTATTATCAAGGTGCGTCGGCCCGGAATCCGGCCGACGGTGGAGGCTGATCTGCGTCTGCTTGCCCGCCTGGTTGAGATTATCGAGGCTGAAGCACCAGATCTTCGCCGCTTCAAGCCGCGTGAAGTGGTGCGCCAGTTCACCCTCTCACTGCGTCGGGAGTTAGACCTGGCGGCCGAATGCCGAAACGCTGAACGGGTCGCCCGCAATTTTTCGACACACCCGCAGATCATTGTCCCGAAGGTCTATTGGCAATGGACCGGCGAGCGTGTGAATGTGCAGGCATATATCGACGGTATCCCCGGCCGTGACATCGAGGCCATCGATCAGGCAGGTCTGGATCGAAAAATTCTCGCGCAACGCGGCGCTCAGGCGGTGTTGAAAATGATTCTGGACGACGGCTTTTTCCACGCCGACCCACATCAGGGCAACGTCTTTTACTTATCAGAAAACCGTATCGCCTTTATTGATTTTGGCATGATTGGACGCCTGCCCGATCATCGCCGGTATCAGGTCGTGAATTTCCTACACGGTCTGGTGGAGCATGATGCTCCGAGTGTGGTTGAGGTATTGCTCGACTGGGCTGGTGACGTGCAGGTCGACACGGAGAGCCTGACCCTTGAGATCGAGGGTTTTGTCGATCAGTACCACGGGGTTCCGTTAAAGGATCTCAAGCTCAGCGCCATGCTTACTGATCTGACGGCATTACTGCGCGATCATGCCCTCAGTCTGCCGCCCGATCTGGCCCTGCTCATCAAGGCCTTTGTCACCCTGGAAGGCATGGGCCGGCAACTGGATCCCGATTTTGACATGGTGGCGGAAGCTTCGCCTTTTCTAAGTCGCGCCATGCTAGCTCATTACGCGCCAGATGCCCTGGTAAAGCGAGGGTGGCAATCCATGACCAGCACACTTGATCTCTTGACTGGGCTGCCACAAGACCTGCGTCAGCTCTTACGGTCGGTTCGTAGTGGTAGATTCCAGATACATGTAGATGTAACACGGCTAAAAAAATTTGGTGATCAACTGGATCGAGCCGCTAGCCGAATGGCTATGGGTAATGTCATCGCCGCATTGATCATCGGCTCCTCCATCGTCATGACCATCGAGGGAGGACCTACAATACTGGGCCTGCCGCTATTCGGTTTGCTTGGTTTTGTCGGCGCGATAATCGGTGGTATCTGGCTACTGCTTTCTATCTGGCGTAGCGGACGGGGACGGTGGTGACGTGACAAGGTGTTTTATTAAATCAGGTGCTTTTGAATATGAGTAAAGTTCTCTTGAAAAACCAGTGGTCAAGGCAATGGCCAGGCTTGATATTGTTGAGTTTTCTGGTGACCACACCCGCAGGGGCAGAAACTCTGCAACTGGCCTGGGATATCGCATTGGGTGTAAATCATAGCCTCAAAGCGGCGCGGGAAAATACCGCGGCGGCCGAGTCTGCACGTCTTCCCGGACTTACCCTGGAAGCGGGATATATCGCTCTGGACAACTCACCTGGGATTAAGGTGGGCTTAGGGACTGATACGGCGGACGACTTGCTATATAAATAAAGTAGACATTTAATCAATAACTAAATCATCTAAAGATGATAGCCACTGAGCTAAACTTAATGCAACAGCTTTAGATGCATCATTTAGCGCACTAACACCTCCATTTACATCAAGAGTCTTCGAGGTGACTTTATACATAAATTCATTTGTTGCTATAACTTCACCACTTTTAGGCTCTATCAAATAAAATTCAATTCTTACTCTACCTTCTGAGCTTCTATCTGAATTAATATGATGATAAAACTCCAATAACCTACTTTCTAGCAAAAGGTCAGCTTTGCCTTTCGAATGAGATGGCAACACCGATTTAAATACCGAATTTTTATTGATGCAAGAGATAAATAAGCTAGTGAGCACTTTGTTTGGTGTATCACTCCATTTGCTGTGTGCATATGGATTTTGTACAAACTCTTTTTCTTGATAGAGAATATGTCGACTCATTATGGCTGCTGTACTTTTTGTCTTTGAGACCTTGAGCACCTTTGAGGATTTAGTGTTTTTCTCCGAAGGTCTTTCAATCTCACAAGTAATATTAATCGTATATGAGTCAATTGCAGGTACAGAGTTAGTGGCACATCCTGCAACTATTACAGCTATAAAAAGTACTATTATAAAATTATGTCTATTCATTACCTGTTGTTTCCCCCGGCCCAAGTTTTGGCGCTGTCTGTTTAAGAAAGAGATCACGTGGATTTCTTTGTAAAGATAAAACCATCTCTTCTAGTTCAGCTGCCAAAGCTTTTAATTCATCCAATAGTTCATTTGTCTGGTCAAATGTGGGTGAACTCATCTCTTTGAGATTGTAATCACCTCGCTGAATACTCTTTTCAATATCACTTGCTACGTGTTTCACTTCATCAGCAGCGTCAGCCACTTTATCGAATGACGATATTACTTTGCCTTCCATAACAACACCTTGTTTTAACAGTGTGTCGATATTATTTTTATAGTTTTTTATGTACAAAGAAATCTCTTTTATATTCTCGATTGATTCGCGGATATTTTCTAAATTCTCTTCGTTTAACAAAACGTCTATCTTGCCAAGCGCCGTTGATAATTTTTGTGCAATATCTGGCAATGATTCATTTAATCTAGTATATATTGAGGGTGCCGACCTAATAATTGGTATCTCACCATTTTGAGATTTTAAAAGGGGTGATATTTTGCTTCCGCCTTGTATTTCGATGAAAGCAAGACCAGTAAGACCATAGAATTTTAGGATAACAGCCATGTCTTCTTTAATTGGCGTTTCTTTTTTCACCCTCAGTAACAATTCAACCTCTTCACTATTTTGAGGATTTATTCTTATATTTTGCACAGTGCCCACATCGACACCTCGATACTTTACTGAAGCATCAAGACTCAAACCTGATACAGATTCGTTCATGTAAGTTTGATAGTATATAAAATCTTCCTGCGTACCGTATTTTTCCAGCCAAAATGCAAACCCTGCAAGTCCTATGCTAAATAAAACAACAAATATTCCAACAATGACATAGTTGATTTTGCTCTCCATTTTATATCCCGCTTCTTATTGAGCCTCTGGCCCCTTTAAAAAAACTCGTAACAACAGAATGGTTTGATTTCATAACTTCATCAAGTGTACCTTCTGCAACAATTTTGTGATCGCCTAAAACGCAAAATCGATCAACAATACTCCAGATCGAATCAAGATCATGCGTAACCATAACCACGGTAAAACCTAAAAGGTCTCTTAAGCCAAGTATTAATTTATCAAACTCCTCAGCCCCCACTGGATCAAGTCCTGATGTAGGCTCATCTAAAAAAAGGATCTTCGGGTCCATCGCCAGCGCTCTTGCCAGAGATGCCCGCTTAACCATCCCGCCACTCAATTCTGCCGGGTAGAGCCCTGCTGCGTGCTCTGGAAGGCCTACCATATTTATTTTAGCTCTGACTATTGTATCGATTAAGTCTTCTGGCAGTTCAGTGTGCTCTTTAAGCGTGATGCCAATATTTTCAGCTACATTTAATGATGAAAAAAGGGCGCCTGATTGAAAAAGAACACCCCACTTTTTTTTCAACGCTTCTGCTTCCATTAAACTTATATTTAGCACATCCTTGCCAAGCACATGAATGCTTCCACTCTGGGGACGAAGAAGCATTATCATCTCTTTAAGAAGAGATGATTTACCTGACCCGCTACCTCCTAGCAATCCATAAATCTCACCTTCATTTATAGTAAGGCTCACATGGTCGTGTACAATGTTTTCTCCAAACCTTGTCACGATATCTTTCATATTGACAACAATCTTTTTCAAATACCTAGCTCCGTTAAAAAGACTGAGAAGATAGCATCACATGCTATGACCAGAAAAATAGCGTTGACGACACTTATCGTTGTGTATCGTCCAATACTCTCGGTACTGTATGAGACCTGAAACCCCCGGAAGCACCCGACAACAGCAATTAAAAATGCAAAAAACGGCGCCTTGATAATGCCGACCCATAGATGTTTTGTCTCCAATACATTCTGTAAGCGGTTAATAAACTCCGCATAAGAGATGTTTAGCTTTATTTCTGCTATAAACATACCGCCAAAAATCCCAACGATATCCGCAAAAAATATCATCAATGGCATCGCTATCATTAAAGCGATCATTCTGGGTAAGACCAGAAATCTAAAGGGATCAAAACTCATTGTTTTCATGGCATCGATCTCTTCGGTTATTTTCATAACACCTATTTGTGCCGTATATGATGATCCGCTTCTTCCTGCTACTACAATAGCCGTGATCAAAGGTGCGAGTTCCCTTGTTACAGAGATAGCTATCATATCGACAATAAAGATGTTTGCGCCGAATTTTTCCAATTGAACAGCGCTCTGATAGGCAACGACAACACCGATCAAAAAAGATGTTAATGCCACTATGGGCAGCGCCCTGACGCCTGCTTCTTCAATATTCTTTATGATTGCTTTGAATCTGATCGAAGATGGGTGCAGGATGTAATGAGCAAGCGATATAATGCTCTCACCTAAAAACGCTATGAATTGAACAATGTCGCGAAGCGCTGATATAGTATTTTTTCCAACTGTTTCAAACATGCTGAAAATATAAGATCTTTTAATTATCGATGTATCTGTGCTTTCCACTTCGTCATGAAACATCTCCAGCATTTTTACATGCGCACTGCTAGCACCAACTATATTTACCTTATTCATTTTTTCTTTAAATGTCTTTATATAGTGTAAAAGCAGAATAATGCCGCTACTATCAAATTCTTCAACTGCTGAAATATCCCAGTCAACGTTACTTTTTTCATTCATGGTTTGAGAAAAGCTTTTTAGGATTGAAGCAATATCTGGAATATTTTTAAGCGTCCACTCACCATTACACTTAAGCAAATAAGTGTTATCTTTTTTCTCTGTTATGACTAATGCATTTATCACGTGGTTTTCCATACTGGTTACCGCAACAAAATGTATTGTGGGTAGCATGTGAGGTAAAACATCATGACTTAACCCAGCTGCCTGCGAAAGCCCCAGACAGAGAGCGCGAACATGGCCGAGCCCAGGGCAAAAATCCCAAGGATATCATGCCACACATAAGCTATTCCGTTACCTTTAAACAACACTTGATAACCAAAATCCATAAAGTAACGCATAGGTGAAACCAGGCTGGCATATTGCATCCACGGCGCCATGCTTTCAGGAGGCGTGAAAGCACCGGACAGAAATAGCATCGGCATCAGAATCAGAAACAGGGTCATCATTGCCTGGGCGAGGTTACGTGCAAAGACGGCGACCAGCAGCCCAAGTGAGGAGACCGAAAACACATAAATTGCCATTACACTGTAAAACAACAGCAGGCTGCCACGAATCGGCGTATGAAATATCCCTTGTACTATGACAAACAGAGAAACAAGAGACATTAACAAAATAATGACTACAGTCGGTATAATCTTGGCTATGAAAAGCTCCATCGGCCGTAGCGGGCTAACCAGTAATTGTTCAAGCGTACCGTAGACTTTCTCGCGCACCATGGCTGCAGCAGTGAGCAGCATCGAGACCATGGTAATCATATTTAGCATCTCGAGCAGACTGATAAACCAGACGTTATCTACGTTCGGGTTGTACTCCACCCGGATACGCGCATCGACCTGAGGAATATTTGCCATCTCTTGTGGTGTCACCCCTAGCCGTTGTGTCATGAGCTGCAAATTATAAACACCGGCGATGTGAGCAATGTAGCTGGTAGCCATGATTGATGTCTGCGAAATAGTGCCATCTGAGATAATCTGAAATTGTCCTGAACCTGTTACTACACTGCGTTCAAAATCTGGCGGTATCACAACCGCGAGGCTGGCCTTACCAGAGTCAAGAAACCGAACAACTTCATCATCATTACTCGCGTAGTCCACAATCTTAAAATACGGCGCACGAATCAGAGAGACCAACTCACGGCTTTGTACTGAACGAGACATATCCAAAATCACTGTAGGGTAATTGTTTACCTCAATACGTACCGCGTGTCCGGCAACATAAATCGCACCACTAAAGGCCCACATTAAGATAAAAAGAATAGGCCAGTCATGCAGGAGTTGCTGAAACTCCTTACGAATTAAGGCACCTAGACGACGCCACATCAGCGTATCCTCTTGATAAGCAATGACCACGCGAGACTGTATACCACCAGTGTGTAAATGGTTAAAGCCAATAGATTTGGCCAGAAGAAACCAAGTCCTAATCCCTTCAAATAAACACCACGTACTACTTCCATAAAATAAGTAGCCGGAATCAGGTGAGCGATGAACTGTCCCAGTTGATCCATGCTGCTAACGGGAGAAAGAAAACCAGAATAGTTGAATGCAGGGGTAACTGTCGCAAGAAAAGTAATCAGCATAGCAGAGAGTTGTGTACGCATGATGATTGAGAATAATAGTCCAATGCCAATGGTGCATATTGAATACAGTAGTGCTGCACTCGATAGCACCCAGAAGCTGCCGGTGAACCGTACCTGGAACAGGAAGATGCTCATCGCAAAGATAATTAGATAATCAAGAAAGGCAACGGTTATATAAGGTACGGCTTTACCCAATATGATCTCCCAGCGATAAACTGGTGAGGCGTAGAGATTAAAGATAGTCCCGGATTCTTTCTCTCGCACCACCACCAATGCGCCAAGGATTGCAGGGAAAAGCATAAGGATAAGTACCATCATTCCAGGCACGATCATATTGATGCTTTCCAATGTCGGGTTGTACCAATACGAAGTATTTACCTGCACAGGAGCGCGCAGTTGACCACTTCTACCCAGCTGACTTGCAAAGTTACTAAGCAGTCGTTCGTTATACTGGGCATTGATGGCAGTCACATAAGCAATGATGACCCCGGCACGGGTAGGAAAGGAACCGTCCACTGTGACACCGATCGTTGTCGGTTTATTGCTGGTAAGTTTGCGTCCAAAATCGGGAGGGATATCAATAATCACCCGTGCACGCCCCGAGCGCATCCAGTGATCCGCCTGCTCAGGATCATCCAGCAGGCCGATAAAATCGAAATAGTCGGAGTTAACGAAACTGTCGATGTAATCGCGACTATAGGGTGAGCGCTCATGATCGACAAAGGCGATAGGCAGGTGTTTAACATCCATGCTTAAGCCATATCCAAATAACAGCATTAACACAACTGGGATAACGAAAGCCATGCCCAGATAGATCGGATCACGTAACAGCTCACGGGTTTCCTTTCGAATAATGGCGAGGCTACGATCAAGCATGCTTAAACCCTGGATTCTTGCATATAGCTTACGAAAGTTTCTTCCATAGTAAGTGCCTGTTTTGTGATATCTGCACTAATTCCGGCTGCTTCCAACAATTGCCTGGCCCGTGTTGTGTCTTCATCAGGCTGGCCACTTTGCCATTGAATACGACGACCATATAACATGGCATTCGGAAACTGGTCATGCAGACATTCAAATGCAGCAGCAAATTCTCGGGCGTTAATCGTTATGATTGGACCGTGCTGTTGTTCTGCTTGCTGACGAAGTTGTGCCGGACTGCCAACCGCCACCAATTTACCTGTCTGCATCAGTCCGAGACGATCACAGTGTTCTGCTTCATCCATGTAATGTGTCGAAATCAATACGGTGACGCCTGCCTCTTGCGCCAGTAAGTGCACATGATCCCAAAACAGACGTCGCGCCACAGGATCAACACCGGAAGTAGGCTCGTCCAGAAAAAGCACAGGCGGTTCATGCATCAGCGCACAGGCCAAGGCCAGACGTTGTCTTAAGCCAAGAGGTAATGATCCAGTGATGCGTTTAATATACGGTGCCAGCCCTAACCCATTCAGTAATATTGGAATACGCTGCTGGCGTGTTTCTGACGTCAGGCCATAAAGTCCAGCATACAGTTCAAGATTCGAATCAACGCGCAAGTCTCGATACAGAGAGAAGCGCTGCGCCATATACCCGATATTTTCACGAAGGACATCACGCTGTTGTCGTACATCCAGTCCTGCCACTCTGGCTTTACCTTCACTGGGTGTCTGTAAACCACAGAGCATTTTGATTAAGGTCGTTTTACCTGCGCCATTCGGACCTAACAGACCGAAGATTTCACCTGGTTGTACCGACAGCGAAACATTATCGACCGCAACGAAATCACCGAAGCAACAACTTAGACCTTCAGTCTCCACGGGCAGTTGAATTTGTTGATTTGTGCGCACGATCTCTTTAGTGGTGTCGCTCCCAGGAACGTTTGGCAGTGATACGTCATTTGAATTCTGGCTGATGAGCTGATGTACGAACACATCCTCCAGACCGGCAGAAATCTCGTGTACCGTAATCGTATCGAGTCCGCTCTCAGTAAGCTTGTCACACAATGCCTGTTTGCTGTCTTTCAGCAGAACATGAACATCAGAACCGAACAAGGCAACAGACTCCGCTCCTTGCCAATTGCGTAAAGCAGCGATAATCGTGCCGGGTGCAGCCCCGCGAACTGTCAGCAGCTTACCCGGTAAACGTTTCGTCAATTTCTCCGGCGTGCCCTCGGCAATAATTTGTCCTTCATGAATTAGTGCTACCCGGTGACAACGTTCAGCCTCATCCATGTAGGAGGTATTTAATAATACAGTCACTTTACGTCGGGTTACCAGCTCATGGATGATGGTCCAGAATTCACGGCGTGAGATGGGATCAACACCGGTTGTTGGCTCATCTAACAATAGAATGTCGGGCAAGTGAATCAAGGTGCAGATCAATGCCAGTTTCTGGCGCATGCCGCCTGAGAGTTTCCCCGCTGGCCGTTCTAGAAACGGCGAAAGCCGCGTCATCTTCAACAGTCGTTCACGATTCTCTAGGTACTCAGCTTTCGGCACCTGTCGCAGGTCACGAAAAAAATCGATATTCTCGGCGACTGTTAGAGAATCATAAAGGTTAAGACCAAGCCCCTGGGGCATGTAACCAATACGCGCTTTAACAAGTTCTGGTTTGCTCAGCACATCAATGTTGTCGATACTGACTGCACCTCCATTGGCGCGCAGTACTCCCGCCAGAATTTGCATAATGCTGGTTTTGCCAGCACCATCCGGTCCGATCAATCCAAAAATATGGCCACGGTGAACCTCAAATGAAATACCTTTAACAGCTTCCACCTTACCACGGCGATAGTGTTTTTTTAGTTCGTCGACATGAATAACAATGCGAGCATCATTAGTATGCAGTTCTGCTGAGTTTTCCATCATAGGCTGAATCATAGCAGGCTACTCACCTCATCATGTACATGAAAATAAAGAGGAATTGCATCAGGGTGTGACCCATTCAGCATCAGCTTGCCAGCGCACCACTGCATCCGCCGGCATTCCTGGTTTTAACACGCCATCAGGGTTCTCGATAATAGAAAGCTCAACTGCAAATACCAGCTTGACTCGCTCTTCGCGGGTTTCTACATTCTTGGGTGTAAACTCAGCCTGTTGCGCAACTTTACTTACCCGCGCAGCAAAAAACTTATCCGGATAGGCATCCACATAAACTCTTGTCTGTTGACCCAGTTGCACTTTGCCTACGTCAGGTTCAGGGATATAGATCTTGAGATAAAGCCGATTCAGGTCGATCAGGGTGAACAGTGGTGTACCAGGATTAACATGTTCACCTTTTTCAATATTTCGTGTCAAAATTGTGCCATCAAGCGGGCTCTTGATGTGTAATTCATTGACGTATGATTGTTGCTCAGACAGCGATGCTTCTGCTTGTTTGCTCTGGCAGCGTAAAGCATCGCGTTGCGCCATCTGTACAATAATTTTTTGCTCACCTAGATGTGCTAACGTCAGTCGCTTTTCCGCATACGCCAAAGCAGCCCTGGCTTCGAGAACAGTATTTTCCTCTATAATAACTTTTAGCTGTGCTGTATCTACGGCTTGTTGGGAAACGAGATGTTTTTCAAGCAACTCCAATGATCTGGCAGCATCTATTTTAGCTTGTTTATATTGTGCAATTGATTTAGTTAACCTGGCCTTTGCTTCTTTCAGAGTGTCTTCGGCCTGTGCAACCTCAAGTGGCGTCTGTTTTTGTTCTATCTCGAGTTGAACATTCGCTGCACGTAAACGATGCTCTAAAGCATCAAGGTTTTCTTTTGATGATTTAACACGCTCACGCAGCGCCTCATCATCAAGTGCTGCCAATTCATCACCTGCGTTAACGGTTTGGCCTTCATCAACCTTTATTGCGATTACACGCCCCGCGGTTTTTGTGGTCAAGCTAGTGATTCGCCCTTCAATGCGACCACTGGCTATTAACACACCCTCCGGCACAGATTGTTGTAGCGATTTCCACGCAGTAAATGCCAGCAAGCCAATTAGCACAACTGCCAGTATGCTAAATCCAATTCGTTTTTCCATAGGTTAATCTCAATAAATATTAAGGAAACGTTTAAGCTTTATCCTATTAAATAAAAAAGTTTTATTATAAATGCAACGATTAATCAAATCATAGTGAAGCTCACTACCAATACATTCACTCTGTCTCTTGATAAAAATAATCCTTCAATGCTTTTTCATATTGAAAAGATAGCCGCTTTGTCGCTTCGACAGTAGCTGAACTTATCCCGGCTAACTCTTTGGCGGCCCTAATACAACTGGACTCAAAATCATCATTCGGAAAAACCTGACTTACAAGCCCCAGGTCAAGCGCCGATTTCGCATCGATGACATCGGTTGTAAGGAGTATTTCATTAGCCTTTCCTTGTCCAACGAATCGTGGAAGGAAAAAAGCCAGTCCGCCAGTCGGATGAATGCCATACTTTTTATGGGCCAGTGAAAAACAAAGATCGTCAGATGCAAGCCTTATGTCGGCAGAAAGTGCTTCACCGAAAATCGGCGTTACTACCGTCCCTTGTAGTCCGTCAATAATCAGTTTTTTCGTCGCAAGTCGTTTTGTGATAGTGTAATAATGAAAACAGAGTTGTCGTACATGCTCTCTATTCTTCTGAAATTCCCGCGAAGCCTCCAGCTCAACGGGTTTATTTCCCCCGCATAGCGTATTGATATATTTTTCATACGGTTCTTCACCTAAACAACCATGATCATTGATACTGAGTACCGCTTTTACGTCAGAGTCGTTGTCAACAGCATCCAGTAAGGCGATATAACGATCCCGCGCATCCAGATCAGAGAAGATATTGAAGATGCTTTCCCCGTAGCGTATGACTAAAACACCATCTTCTAACTCAATAGAAATACCTGAAACCAAAAAATCACTTAACCACTTTTTCATATCAATTTTCTCCAGTTAATGTTCTATAGGATAGATACATCCGCTCCCAAAAAGAATAACTCCTTTAGACAAAAGTTTGTGAAAAACCATAACCACCGTTCAAGAATTCTTTACTTGCTCATTTTGGTAGCGTTTATCAGTCCATTGTTTAAAATGCTCCAGTCCGTTTTCAACCAGTGAGTAAACCGCAGGAACAACTACTAGCGTCAACAGGGTTGAACTGAACATGCCGCCAATTACCGCCACGGCGAGTGGCGCATTTGTATCTGCACCTGCGCCGATTCCCATTGCTGCAGGAAGCATCGATAGAATAACTGTAAAGGATGTCATTAACACCGGACGTAATCGTATCGGACAGGCTTCTAGCAGTGCCTCATTAACTGACTTACCCTCGGTGCGTAACTGGTTGGTCAGGTCCATAAGCAATATGGAGTTTTTCGCGACAAGACCAACCAGCAATACCAGGCCAATCATTGAATAGATATTCAGTGAGTGACCCGCAATCCAGAGCCCGAAAATACCGCCAATAATAGCAAGTGGTTGTGCCACCATGACTATCAAGGGCTGGATGAATGAATTGAACTGGCTGGCCAGCGTCATGTAGACCAGGATTAATCCTGTTGCAAAAGCAAAAAGTATATAACCAACCGTTTTACTGAACTCCTTGGCACGTCCTATAAGCTCGACCTGATAACCCGTCGGTAGCAACTTGTCCGCTTCATCCAGAACAATGACCGAGGCATCACCTTCAGGGATGGTGGGGGTAGCAAAGAAGGTGGCAGCGTATTGCAGGTTGTATCTACCAATCGTTGCCGGTCCTAGTCCTGCTTCAAATTGCGCCACCGTATCGAGGCGAACCAGTTTATCATCACGGTTACGCAGATAAATATGGTGCAGATCACCGGCAGATTTCATGGTTCCTTCTGTGGTCTTGAGTCGTATATCATAACGTTCACCATCACCGGGTTCATCATTGTATTTTGCAACATCCATACCACCGACCAGTACTCGCAAACTATTGCTGACGGTGAATGAATCCAGCCCGGCGTTTCTGATTTTTTCACGGTCAGGTCTTAATTTAAGCTCTGGCATGTCCAGTTGCAGGTTTGTATCCAGGGGACCTATCAATGGATTTTGTTGCAAACGATCTGCCAGCTGTGTTGAAAGTTCTGCCACTGTTTCCAGATTGGGGCCTTTGAGTACAAATTGCAGTGGTTCACCGCGTTGCCCTCCGACCGTAGGGACAGGTGCAGCAAAGGCTTTTATGCCAGGTATTTTTGCAAGGTCTGTACGTACCTGTTCTATTATTTTAGTCTGGTGTCTTTGTCGCTCTTCGCGGGGTATCAGGCTGACATAAATTTCACCCTGGGTCACCTGGCCTCTATCGCCAGTACCGATAGTAGAAAATAGACCGTGAATCTCTTCATAATTCGTCAGGCTTTTTTCAACTGCTATCAAACGTTCACGCGTGTATTCTATGCTAGAACCCAACGGCGTTTTGATCGAGATAATAAACCTTCCCTGATCTTCCTCTGGCATGAAACCTTTACCTAACTGCCCCATAAACCAGCCGCTGCTATAAACAGTTAAGGCGGCGAGTAAAATAACAATAAGACGGTTTTTAACCGAAAAACTTAGAAGCTTCTTATAGAGAGACCCCATGCTAAGGAAAACATTTTCCAGTGCTTTATAAACGATACCATGCTGCTTTACAACACGCAGGTATCTTGCACATAACATGGGTGTTAGCGTGACAGAAACAAACAGTGATACCAGTACACCAAAAACCACCACGACCGCAAAAGAACCGATAAAGCGCCCGATAATACCTTCCATAAAAACCACTGCACCGAACAAGGCAACCAGCGTAAAAGTTGCCGCCAGGATAGCAAACATGACCTGACTGGCACCTTCAACAGCATGCACTTGTGGGTCTGTATCTGGATCTTTCTCCATTTTGCGAAATGTGTTTTCAAGTACCACGATAGCATCATCAACCACGACACCGATTAACAGTAACAAACCCAGCATGGTCATGGTATTGAAGGTATAACCGGCGAAGTAGATGGCAGCAACAGCACCCAAAAGGGAAACCGGTATAGCGGTTGCAACAATCAGTGTTGAGCGCATATTTTTCAAAAACAGCCAGACCACAAGTGCTGCTAGCAATGTACCTTCGATCAGGTGCGTTTTTAAACCATCAACAATAGCTGTTATCAGACTGGCATCATCCACAACGATTTTCAGTGTCATGCCAGGTGGAAGTTGAGGCAGAATTTCAGCATCAAGGCGACGTTTAACCTCTTCAATAATAGCCACTGTGTTTGCCCCTGATATTTTGATCAGCCCCAGGCCAACCGCCGCTTTACCATTGTAACTGGCAAAACGCCTGAAATCTTCAATACCATCTTCAATATTCGCAACCTCATGCAGATACACGGGCAAATTTCCCCGGTAGTAAATAATGAGGTTTTCCAGTTCGCGTAAGTTGTGGTATTCCAGATCCAGCTTGAGTTGTTGTTCTCGCTCTTTGCTGACAACAAAGCCACCCGGCAGTTTGATGTGTTCACGTTGAAACGCCCCGACCACATCATCAATGGCAATGCCAAGTCCTGCCATGCGCTGGATATCCAGATTGATTCGAATCGTCCGTTTACGCTCACCGGCAATCAGCACATTGCCGACACCACTGATGGTTTCCAGTCGCTTTTTAATCGTATTGCGCGCATACAGGTTGAGTTGCTGCAAGGTGCGGTTCCCCTGAAGTGTCAACCACATAACAGGTGTTCCGCCAATCTCAACTTTTTTAACGATCGGCGTTTCTGCATCATCCGGCAGTAAACGAATCACTTCACTGATTTTTGCCTGCATTTCGTTGAAAGCGATATCAACATTTTTGGATAGCTCAAACTGCACCATGACCACGGATACACCCGGTAGTGATGATGACTGAATGGTCTCGATACCGGAAACACTGTTGACTGCAGATTCGATAGTATTGGTCACCGATGCATCAATAATCGATGGATCTGCACCGGGCAATATTGTTGACACGGATAACATGGGAAATTCTATTTCCGGCAGGCGGTCAATACCAATGCGGTTATAGCTTATGACGCCGAACAGAATCAGCACGAGACTGAGCATATAGGTCAGGACATGGTGTTTGATTGAAAATGCTGGCAGGTTCACTTCACCGTCTCCTGAATTTCGACACTTGCACCATCGGTCAGCCACGCTGCGCCATCAAGCACAATCGTGTCACCGGCTTTAATGCCTGAGGTCACCTCGGTCAACGCATTCTGCGTTAAACCTGTAGTAACAATATTTTCTGTTACAAGATTATTTTCTACCCGGTACAGAACCAGCCCGGAAGGACGTCGTACCAGTGCTCTTTCCGGTACCACGATGGCATTTAAATGCTCGGCGAGTATCACTCGCGCAGATGCACTGGAACCGGGCTTCCAGTTATGTTCATTATCAAAATCCACCAGCACATGTAGCGCACGATTGCCTTCTTCTAATTTCGGACGTAAGCGACTTACCCTGCCCGTCACTGTTTCATTATCATGAGTCAGTTCAACGTCCATTCCAGGTTCGATGACGTCTGCTAAGGTTTCAGGAAAAAACAGGCGTGCGCGCAATTTATCTGTGGTCACGATCTGGAACAAGGGGTCGCCCGAATTAACATAGTCACCCTTTGAAATCGAACGCTGCTGAATAACGCCAGTCACCGGACTCAAGATTCGGGCATGAGAAAGTCGATATTGTGCTTCTTTTAAACGCGTTTTGGCACTGATCAATTCAGCTTGCGACTGCTGAAGTGCTGTATCCGCATCATCCATCTTTGATTCTGAAATCAGCTTCTTATCTATCAGTTCTTTATCTCTTTTCAGTGTGCGCTTCTGATGTTTAATCGTGACCTGCAGACGTTTTATATCTGCTTTAGCCGCTTCTTCGGAAAGCCTGAAAGCTTCATCATCAAGTAAAGCCAGCAACTGTCCAGACTCAACCGCAATGCCTTCATCTGCCTCAACCGTCATCACCTCTGCTGAAACCTTGGCGGCGATCTGAGGTGTATTCAGGCTCTCAATGTTTCCCCGTACAATTGTTGCCAAAATAACCGTGGTCATTTTTGCTTGTACAACCGTCACTGGAACGCCTTTGGGCTGCTTTGTGTCTTCTCCATCAGCTTCAGTGGCAAATGATGCCGTAGAATACATAAGCAACAATATCCCAGAATATCTAAAGAATTGATTCATAAGGTTTCCCCTAGATACGCAGAGAGTATCGCCATTACATGACGGGTAATATAATCAGGATTTTTGTGTTTTCTCTTGCTGCCCGTAAAGAAACGATCCAATGGGTTCATTTCAAAAGGCTTCTGAATCATGCCAACAATGATGACGCTTAGTATGTGTGCGTCACAATCAGGCTTTATCTCAGTCAGCAAATTCATGATGCTTTGAAATGATGAACTGAAAACGCCCTTTGCTAACTGATGTAAACGCTTTTCATCACCATCGAGTAATTCACGCTGCATCAAACGCCGAAAATCAGGATCATCATTAAAAATGCCACTCAAGCAAGCAACAAAACGTTCAAGACGTACTATTGGCTTATCATTACCGGAAACAGTTTGCTTTAAAAGATCGGACTTATTTTCAAACGAATCAGCTATCGCTGCTAAATAGAGCGATTGTTTATCTTTAAAGTGGTTGTATAACCCAGGCGCACTGATATTGACGGCTTCCGCTATATTGCGCATGGAAACGCCTTCATATCCCTGCTCAGAAAACAGCTGAATTGAATTTTTCAGTATTAACGATCTAGTGTCAGTTACAGGTGTTTTCTTAGCCATATTAATTAACGTTCATTAATCAAAAGTTAAGGATAATTGGCATTACCCCCCCTGTCAAATAATCAATAGAGACATTAAATATCTTAGCGTGTTAAGTTTCAGCTACGACTAATACAGAAAGCTGTGTTATTGGTGCAAGCAAGTTATTCTATAAAGAATGCCTGTATTAAACACCACTACAGTATCTCATTGTTTAATATCTGGACATCGACCTGCACTTTCATCATGCGTCTGAACTGGCAAGGCTACGGACATTGAAACTGCAAAGTTTTTAGAAATTAATACATCTCCTAATGGTTTTGTTAATACTGAAAGACTACACGATTTTTTAAATACAACCGTGACTGACGACAAAGTTGTTATTGAAAATCTATCAATACAATATGCTGCCGTATCAACGGTCCTCGAAACGGATAGAGAAATATGGCTAACCAACGGTTCTTTAATCGAGGCGGTATGGGCATCTATGTTGGCTTATGTGTTACCTAATGGCACTCAGAAGCTTTATTTTCGATATGGTTTTATAAAGTCACCGTAGACCCAATGGCTAATAAAGAATATCAGGCTATTAAAAATAAATTAAAAGCTAGTAGCTGTCCTTATTAAACTGAAATAAATGAATAAAGAATACTGAAACAATAGCTGCTATTGGTGTGAGAAAACATGGGAGTCAATGATGTCAGCTAAAGAGCAATTTCTATCCAGTAAACAACGTTACCAACCATTGACGCTGCCACAACAATTTTCTGATGAAGAAATGGTATGTGACTGGACACTTTCCAAACATGATAATCATGAAATTAATCGATACCGAAAACAGTATCGATTAAGCATTGCTATCCAATTGTGCGCTATGCGGCTTTATGGTCGTTTTCTCAGTCAAATTCAGGATCTGTCACCACGGATTATTAATTATTTGAGTAACCAACTCAAACTACAGCCCACACTAACTATATCGCTACCAGACAGGGAAGCAACGGTTCTAGAACACCGAAAAAAGATCCTTACTTATTTAGGGTTTCACAAATTTGATAGCAAAGTTGAGTCAGATCTAGACCATTGGATTGAGGAACAGGTAAATCAGGGTATGCTGCCAAGTGAACTATTTAAACGGGCAGAGCATTATTTATTATTACAGCGTATTGTATTACCTAGTCCATCTACCATTGAACGACAAATTATTCGCATTTGTGGCCAGGCACATGCACATGCACAGCTTTTTGAACATGTGTTTAATTTGATGTCCCCCGAATTACGCAATGCTATCGATGATTTTTTGCAAGCCAGTGAAGGTAATCAGCGTAGTTATTTCAATCAGCTAAAAGAATATCCACCTTCTGCGAAAGTATCATTTCTTAAGAATTATCTTGAACGATATCAAACCCTGATGAACACTGGCATCAATGAATTTGAGGAATAAGCTATTGATGGGGCTTTTCTTAATTATCTGTATAGATTGACTAAACGTTATAGTGCTAAAGATATGAAGCAATTTAAAGATCGCAAGCGCTATGCATTAATGGTGTGTTTTTTACTGGAAACTCGCAAAGTACTTTTGGATCATTTGGCTAAAATGCATGATCAATACATGATGGATCTATGCCGTCAAACAAGAAACAACCATGACAAAAAGCATAAAGAATTTCGTAAGAAACAAAAAAAGGCCATCGACACCATACTTGATACAACACATATTTTACTGGAATGGCCTGAAGAGAAGCCATTATATAAACATGATTTATGGCACCGTATTGATGAAAAACTATTACGAGCTTCCACTGAGGATCTTTATATCTTCAAACGTTTGGTTGAGCAAGGCTATTGCGATCTATTGCTGAATCGCTATCCTAGCTTGCGGAAATATTTTTCAGATTTTATTCACTTACCCTTTGCAGTAGCAAAAGGCACCGGTTCTTTGTTCCAAAAGAGCTACGAAGAAGCCTCAAAGACTAGGCTGAAAATATTAACCGTAATGTTTGGGAAATGGGGCTTGCCTTAGCCATGCGTGATGCTTTGCGGTCTGGAGATTTATATCTACCTCAGAGCAAACAACATGTCTCATTTTGGGATCTAACGCTTAATGATGCAAGCTGGGATGAAACCCTTCCTACTGTTTATATAGAATTACAACAACCATTGCCTCACGAAGTTCGTAACCATCTTCTTAAACAATTTAATGAATCCGCTTCAAAAGCAAAACAGCGATTTGGCTTAGATAATTTTGCAGAAATTCATAATGGCAAATTAAAGCTTAGACGTGATGATAAGTTAGAAGCGCCAGATAAAGTAAATTATTTACAAAAAGTTATTAATGCCCACATGCCGACTATACGCATTGAACAGCTACTGATGGAAGTAGACCACTTGTTATTGGGTTTTAGGGCTTAACATATACCGTACTTCAATTTATATCAATCACTTACAGTCAGAGTTATTTACCTATTTAAAACATATCCACACCTGACTAACTCCAGACTAATATAATAAAACCCTTAATGACCGCTTTGTGATGTTAAGCTACCAGTTTTATTTTCAAACCCAGCAATTACAGTCTTATCATTGGATATGGTCGCTTTGATCAGGAAAGCAAACTTTTAAACTCTTTAAATTGAACAGGAGGACAGACAATAGGGATCAGATAACAACCAGACCATAGGGACAGACCACGCCTTAGTGAACTGCAGATTTAATTGTGATCTACCCCTTGTTAATTAATCTCTTATTTTAATTGAAATTAATGATGAATAGATACAGCTTTCAATGTACTCATTGTAACGTTATAGGGAACTGTTGTAGCAGATCGGGATTTATCTGTGCAAGCAACAATATCATCGATTGATAACATACCTGCCAAACAGCCTTGACCATCAGTTATGGGCAATCGACGGATTTTCTGCTCTTTCATTATAGTTAAAGCAGTATCAAGATTGTCATCAGCCGAACAGGTAAAAAGTTGTCGGCTACCTGTAACAGTTGATATGGAAAGCTCCCATGGTGCTTTGTGGTTGAGCGAGCAACACATGGCTATATCACGGTCTGTCACCATTCCTATTGGTCGATTATTATCATCGACAACAGGGATTGCACCACAGTCGCCTTCCCACATCATCATCCCGACCTGATCAAGGGCCATATCTGCGGAACAGCATTTTACTTCTTGACTCATCACATCACTGATATTCATACGCTTTTCTCCAGTAAATAAAGAATTACTAAAAACAAAAGAACGAACAACATTAATTTGAAGGAAGAAGTGTTGAATACACACTTTCTTTTAAAAGCAATTCCAAATTATCATAAGAATAATACGCTGATTAATTTATTAAATACAATAATATTATTCTATCCATTATTTAATAATTTAAGGGCGTGAAGTGATAACTGGAAACAGCCCCCGCATTAATAGAACTGAATGACCGTATATGGACTCCTCCTCGTTTGCAAGTAATCTGCTTGTGGCTGTTGGCTCGACTGCATACGTATATCCGGCCTCTTAAGGTGGCATACATTGATGCCGGGCCATAATGGGTTGTTCGCGCGCAGATTCCCTATTGCTTTGACGTGTTATTACACACTCGGACATTCTCGGGTTTTATCCGCGCCGGTTCGACCTGTTTGCCATCACACAGCTTACTTCGCAATCGTTAATTGAATACGTTCACCTTATTACTCTCCTCTAGTTTGCAGATGCAACATTAAAGTTTGGATCATAATCTACCCCACGAGTCATCATGGCCCATGCCATTCTCACCATTTTGTTTGCCATCGCACATGCGGCAACATTGGCATGCCGCCTGTCTTGTAAATTTGTTATCCATCGACTTAGGCGGTCGTCTTTATCTTTTGCCGTGCGCATTGCCGAACGGGCACCATGCACCAGTAAACATCGCAGATAAGCATCACCACGTTTACTTATTCCGAGTAATCGGTCTTTCCCACCAGAACTATGTTGCCGTGGAGTTAAACCAATGGCTGCTGCCATGTCTCTACCTTTACGATATTGTTTACCATCGCCCATCGTCGCAACAAGTGCTGTGGCAATTAATGGCCCAACACCGCGTAATTGTTGTAAGCGTTTAGCAATCGAATTTTGTTGTGCAATGAGCGCTATTTGTTTATCAAGATCGGCCATGCGTTTATCCATTGAATATAAATCTTCCTGTAAGCCCTGCAGTATCTGTCTGAAAAACATCTTTAAATCATTGGGCGCATCTTCTAACCATTCTGGGATTGCTCTGCGCAAGGAGGATAATTCTTTCGGTGCGACTAAACCGTATTCTGCTACCAGCCCTCGTATCTGATTGCCCTTAGCAATGCGTTGACTCTTTATTTCATTTCGGACACGATGAATAGCCTGTATATCTTGCTGCTCGATTGTTTTTACTTTGACTGGGTGCATATCGGGACGAACCATGGCTTCACATATTGCCTGTGCGTCATTGGCATCGTTCTTATTGCTTTTTACAAACGGCTTAACGAATTGAGGCGGGATAATTTTTACTTCGTAACCCTTACTAATAAGAATCCTGGACCAGTGATGGGAGCCTGCACATGCTTCCATACCAATCACTGCACCTGGCTCCACAGTTGCAAATAAAACCTTTAACCATTTGCCTCCGGATAACTTACGCTTCCAAACTGTTTTACCTTTACGGTCAGCACCATGTAATTGAAAAACACTTTTTGCCAAATCAACACCAACTCGACTAATCTTCATTGTAGGGCTCCTCTTTTCTCATTAACTGAAACATCAATCTCAGTTTGGCACATCGATGCCGATTAGGGTGAGGAGGAGTCCATCCCATTGCTTCTGGCTATTTCCAGAACTTACATGAGTAACTTCTTAATGACCGCTTTGTGGTGAAAGCTGTCACTTATAGTTTTCAACAAAATAATGATTACTCGAATAGACTGCCTAGGGATATTTTAATCTATAAAATGCACTTGTACTGCACTTAAAACCGAAACAAAATCATAACTCATTGTTTTTATATTATTTTTATAGATATTAGTAGAGGTTCAAGTCCTCTCCGTCATTAAATCAGAAATTTAAGCAACTCTGCCGAAACTTTAGGTCAAGAAAATCTAACTGAGAATCATAAAAACTCATCAACACAATCTGAAAAAATATCTGCTTTGTGGGGTGAAAGCCGAACCCTTTTAAAATCATACTAGATATAACAGCATTTATGATGATATTAATTTGTACACATCTAATGTGTAAGTTTAGACTAACTTTTTATTAGTACCATCTATCGGAAAATAAAAAGCAGAAAATTGCGACCAGTATGCGACCAGCGACGATTTCGCTGGTGATACTAAATGGGGTAAGTCATTGATTTAATTGGTCGGGACGACAGGATTTGAACCTGTGACCACCACACCCCCAGTGTGGTGCGCTACCAAACTGCGCTACGCCCCGAATAAGCGGTGAATTCTACACTGAGTGGGGGATGGGATAAAGTATTTCTTAATTATCAATCAATTAGGGCGCTCTATGGATAGGTAACTGTATTATTAACAGGTCACTATTAATCTCAATACAGTCTTCTTTAAGTTACTCTATGTCGTTTACATTTATATTTAAAATTTTACTGCGATTTGAATCAAACATTTTAATGATTAAATCTGAGGCAGTTTGTTTGGGAATATTCTCAATGGTTATTTTCCAGGGCGTTTTCCCTGCTTTAGCCGTTTTAGTGTATATGTGTAACTCCTGGTCATCACTTTGAAACTCGATGGTTATAATTGATGATGTTGGAAATACAAAATATTCATCACTGCTTTCATAAACCCTGATTAGATTATTAGCAAAAGCTGCGCCGGAAAAAGTTATAACTATTGCTATAAAAATTAAATTTTTTATCACATTCGATCCTTTTATTTCGGAGATATTGAAAATCAGGCTAAGCCCATTAAGGCAAGCGGAACAATCAATAAGACGTAGAACTAAAACGCTAGAAACAGCTCACGTGCCATTAAAGAATAGACTGTTTCTAATCAAAAAATGGTTGAATGTGATGTTTTTATTTGAGATTGCTGCTGATTTGACTTAATCAGCAGCATGGAGAATTATTTCTTCAGAGTTTGTAAGATTTCTTCAAGTTCGTTACGAATCTGCTTAATCAACTGATTACTCTGCGAAGTATCTTCTTTTGCAGTTTCACCGGTAAGTTGCTGACGTGCGCCACCAATGGTAAAACCCTGATCATATAACAGGCTACGAATTTGACGAATTAAAATCACGTCATGACGCTGGTAATAACGACGATTACCGCGACGTTTTACTGGCTTTAATTGTGTAAATTCCTGCTCCCAGTAACGAAGAACATGGGGTTTTACACCACATAACTCACTTACTTCACCAATGGTAAAGTAACGTTTACTTGGTATAACAGGTAATTCGTTATTATTGCTGGCTTCCAGCATAGGCCTCAACTCTTTGTTTTAATTTTTGTCCAGGGCGGAATGTAACAACACGACGGGCACAGATAGGAATTTCCTGACCAGTTTTGGGGTTACGACCCGGGCGCTGAGTTTTATCTCTTAATGTAAAGTTACCGAAACCTGAAAGCTTAACATTGTAAGTATCTTCCAGTGCTTCGCGCACTTCTTCAAAAAACAGTTCAACCAACTCTTTGGCTTCTCGCTTGTTGAGCCCTAACTCATCAAACAGTCGCTCTGCCATATCGGCTTTGGTTAACGCCATTTCTACTCCCGTAGTG
>Ga0316205_10000906_pt1 | contig 43100 bp, 44 predicted proteins | sample 3monthpyrite_MG_FD_204941 | JGI IMG/M metagenome (GOLD analysis project Ga0316205, IMG submission 204941) | Microbial mat bacterial communities from mineral coupon in-situ incubated in ocean water Damariscotta River, Maine, United States -... | ecosystem: Environmental > Aquatic > Marine >...
CAACCTGAAGCGTTTCAATTCCTGACATATTCCATGATGCCCTGATACTCCACTGGGGAATGAGTATCTACACTTATAAACTCACATTTCCCGCCTTGACCCATGCCCACACAGGGGTAACCTGAAGCGTTTCAATTCCTGACTTATTCCGTGCTGCCCTGCTACTTTATTGGGGAATGAGTATTTACACTTATAAACTCACATTTTCGCCTTGATGCAGGCTCACACAGGGGTAAGCTGAAGCCTTCCGGTAATTCACCACTCCCTGAGTTAGTCTGGTCGTCTTAGAAAAATCATCCCATTTGTAGTTAAGTTTACTCCCCTTAGGAAAAGGGGGGTTGAGGGGGATTTTAAAAAATATAGGTTTCAACGCAATAAATATAAGCTTACCGTCTGGTGTTATTTTACCTCCTCCCCACCCCAGTCCCTCTATCCCAGAAAGGGTGATAAAAGTAAAATTTAATATATTTAGTAATTTAGGACTTAGATGCTGAGATCGAAGACAGGTTGTTGTTTTCAGGCACTTTGTCCTCATATTGATTCCACAGAAATTAAATGGAGTCGTGCTCATTGTTAGCTTCTAAACTGAATTTCGTAATGAAGTTATTTAAATTTACATTGAGCATTTAATAAAACCTTAATTAATCCACTTTATATTCAATTATTTGTGCTCTTGCCCTTAAGCAAAATGGCAATTTGAGGCATAATACAGCCTCTCTTTTTTAGTAAAATAGTAGTTATAAGGACACACGATGGCATCCTCTGTAATGCGAAAGGTTTTTGGTAGTCGTAATGATCGACAGGTAAAAAAATATCGCAAAATTGTTAAAAATATTAATCTCCTTGAGCCTGAAATTGAAGGTTTGAGTGATGAGCAGCTGGGTGCTAAAACCACTGAATTTCGGGAAAGATTTAAGCAAGGTGAGTCACTTGAAGCCTTACTGCCAGAAGCATTTGCTACGGTTCGCGAAGCCGGGAAGCGTGTGCTGGGAATGCGTCATTTTGATGTGCAGATGATCGGCGGTATCGTGCTGCATAACGGTAATATCGCAGAAATGCGTACCGGTGAAGGTAAAACCCTTGTAGCAACACTGGCAGCCTATTTAAATGCCTTATCTTCAAAAGGTGTTCATGTTATTACGGTGAATGATTATCTGGCAACGCGTGATGCCGCATGGATGGGCAAACTTTACGCTTTTCTGGGGCTAAGCACCGGCGTGGTTATCTCTGGAATGGAGCATCTGGAGAAAAGGCAGGCCTATGAATCTGATATTACCTATGGCACAAACAATGAATTCGGCTTTGATTATCTGCGCGATAATATGGCATTTAGCCCCGAAGAAAAAGTTCAGCGGGAGTTAAATTTTGCGGTTATTGATGAAGTGGATTCGATTTTAATTGATGAAGCCCGCACACCATTGATTATTTCCGGCCCGACGAATGATAACTCCGAGCTGTATATAAAATTTAATGAGCTGGTAAAAGAGTTAGAGCAGGGCGAGGAAGCGGAAACAAAAGAAGATGAGCCTACCGGTGATTATATCGTCGATGAAAAAAACAAGCAGGTACATATTACCGAGCAGGGTCATGAAAAAGTTGAACAGTTACTGGTTCGTGAAGGCGTACTGGATGAAAATGACAGCTTATACAGTGCCACTAATATTAATTTAATTCATTATTTAACTGCCTCTATACGTGCCAATGTTCTATTTCAGAAAGATGTTAGCTACATTATTCAAGATGGAAAAATTGTTATCGTAGACGAATTTACTGGCCGGACAATGGAAGGGCGTCGCTGGTCTGATGGGTTGCACCAGGCGATTGAAGCCAAAGAAGGCGTAAATATTGAAAATGAAAATCAGACATTAGCATCCATAACATTTCAGAATTATTTCCGTTTATACGAAAAACTATCCGGTATGACCGGTACTGCTGATACAGAAGCATTTGAATTTCAGTCGATTTATAGCCTTGAAGTTATGGTTATTCCAACGAACCTTGACGTGGCCCGTATTGATCATGGTGATTTAATATTCCTGTCAGTGGAAGAAAAATTTAATGCAATTGCAGAAGATATAAAGGATTGCATTGAACGCAAGCAACCGGTTTTAGTCGGTACTGCATCCATTGAAGCGTCTGAGCATCTCTCCAGTTTGTTAACTAAATTAAAAATTGAACATAATGTTTTAAATGCTAAACAGCATGAACGTGAAGCAAACATTATTGCGGAAGCGGGTATGCCAGGTGCGGTAACAATTGCTACTAACATGGCAGGCCGTGGAACTGATATTGTGTTGGGTGGCAATCTGGAAATAGAATTAGCTGAAAAAGGCGAAGTATCTGAAGCTGAAAAAGAAACGATTACACAGCAATGGCAAAAAAGACACAATGATGTTTTAGAGTCAGGTGGTTTACATGTTATTGGTAGTGAGCGTCATGAATCTCGGCGCATAGATAATCAGTTACGGGGTCGTTCCGGTCGTCAGGGTGATGCGGGTTCTACACGCTTTTATCTGTCTTTACAGGACGATCTAATGCGTATATTTGCGTCTGATAAAATGGCCGGGCTAATGAAAAAGCTCGGAATGGAAGACGGTGAAGCGATTGAGCATCCCTGGGTATCCCGGGCAATAGAAAATGCACAACGTAAAGTTGAAGGGCACAACTTTGATATTCGTAAGCAGTTACTGGAGTATGATGATGTAGCCAATGACCAGCGTAAGGTGGTATATCAACAACGTAATGAAATGATGGAAGAAAATGATTTAAGTGAAGTCATTATTTCAATTCGTGAAGATGTCGTTAGCACGCTGGTATCCAACTATGTAACACCAGGTACACTAGAGGAGCAATGGGATATTGAGGGCCTTGTGTTATCTCTTGAAGAGGAAACCGGCAAAAAGTTTGATATACAACAATGGCTCGATGATGATGATCAGCTTAATGAATATATATTACCAGAAAAAATTAATGCTGAATTGGCGAAAATATATAAAGAAAAAGAAAAATTAATAGGTGAAGAAGAACTGCGTCGTTTTGAAAAATATGTGTTACTGCAGGTGCTCGACTCACACTGGAAAGAGCATCTGTCGGCAATGGATTATTTACGTCAGAGTATTAATTTACGGGCTATGGCACAAAAAAATCCGAAACAGGAATACAAGCGAGAATCATTTGAGATGTTCAGTGAAATGCTTGTGCAGATAAAACAGGAAGTGATGTCGACTCTGTCCAGAGTTGAAATTAGATCACAGGAAGAAATTGATGAGCTTGAGCGTCAGCAACAAATGCCAACCGATATGCAGTATGAGCATGCTGAAGCATCATTGCAAAATGAAACAGAACAGGCGCCCGAAGAAAATCAGCCACCGACTCAGAAACCATTTGTAAGACATGACAAAAAAGTCGGACGTAATGACCCCTGTTACTGTGGCTCGGGTAAAAAATTCAAACAATGTCACGGTAAGTTAAGTTGATATGGCTGTTAATTTAATTGAGCCCGACTCTCTGTTGGCGGTTAAGGGTATTCGACTTGCATCTGTTGCAGCAGGGATTAAAAAAAACCAGTCAACTGATCTGGTGTTAATTGAGTTGGCAGACAAAAGTCATTGTGCTGCCGTTTTCACTCAAAATAAATTTTGTGCAGCACCAGTTAGTGTCGCAAAAAAACATTTAAAAATTTCATCTCCCCGTTATCTTTTAATTAATTCAGGTAATGCAAACGCAGGCACAGGTGACCAGGGAATGCGCGACGCATTTGAAACCTGTGCGTTAATTGCTACTGAGTGTGCCTGTCGCCCAGAAGAAGTTTTGCCTTTTTCAACGGGTGTGATCGGTGAAAATTTACCGGTTGAAAAAATACAGGCAGCCATACCCTCTCTTCATAGATTGTTATTGACGGATAACTGGATTAATGCAGGCCGTGGAATCATGACCACGGATACAAAACTAAAAGGTATTTCCCGGCAGATAGAAATTCAGGGTAAACCTGTCACCATTACCGGCCTTTCAAAAGGTGCTGGTATGATTCAGCCTAATATGGCAACTATGCTAAGTTATATTGCAACGGATGCCGCGATTAGTAACGAACTATTACAGCAATGTTTAAAACAGGTTGTTGATCTCTCTTTTAATTCTATTACGGTGGATAGTGATACATCAACAAATGATGCCTGTGTGTTAATTGCAACAGGTAAAGCGGGTAATGATGAAATCTCGCAAATGGATGAGAATTATGAATTATTGTTTAAGGCTATTTGTGAAGTCAGCTTATACCTTGCGCAAGCGATTATTCGTGATGCAGAAGGTGCAACCAAATTTGTAGCTCTGCAGGTGAATTCCGCAAGATCAATTGATGATGCCCGCCAGGTTGCCTATACCATTGCTCATTCTCCACTGGTAAAAACCGCCCTGTTTGCTAGTGATCCTAACTGGGGGCGGATTCTTGCGGCGGTGGGACGTGCAGGCATTGATTTTGAAATTGATAAAATTAAAATTTTTCTTGATGATGTTTGTATCGTTTCTAATGGTGCTCGTGATTCTGAGTATACAGAAGAGCAGGGACAGAAAATTATGAATCAAGAAGAAATTACGATTCGGATTGAGTTGCAAACCGGTGAGCATTCGGCCTGTATCTGGACCAGTGATCTTTCCTATGATTATGTCAAAATAAATTCTGAATATCGAAGTTGATTGTATTAATAAATCATGTCTGATTCGGTTCATGTCGCTGTTGCTATTATCGCCAACCAACAAAATGAAATTTTAATTTCACTTCGATCTAACAGCGTTCATCAGGGAGGTTTATGGGAATTTCCCGGAGGCAAACTTGAACCGAGTGAATCTACTTTAGATGCGTTAAAGCGTGAAATAAAAGAAGAACTGAATATTTCTATCCTTAAGGCTTCACCATATAAAAAAATTAAATATCAATATTCAGATAAAACAGTTTTGTTAGATATCTGGTGGGTTGAATCCTTTAGTGGTAACCCTGAAGGTGCAGAAGCTCAGCAGATAAAATGGCAGGCGATTAGCCGTTTAAATGAAAATGAATTTCCCGCAGCTAATAAGGGTATTATCATGTCTTTACAGTTACCGCAGAAATATATGATTACCGGTGCTTTCGAGAGTCACCAGAACTTTAAAAGCAAGTTGGAAACAAGCCTTAAAAAAGGTATTTCTATAGTCCAGCTTAGATGTAAAAAAATATCTGAAACTGAATATAAACAGCTGGCTGAAATATCTATTAATTTGTGTAAAAAATATAATGCGATCTTACTATTTAATACATCAGTTGAAATATTTAAAGAATTAAGTGCTAATACCGGTAAAACAGGATTGCATTTGAATAGTCAGATGCTTGATACGATTCAAATAAGGCCCATCGAAGCTGATTTGTTGTTGTCGGTTTCATGTCATAACAGTAAGGAAATAGAAAAGGCTAAACAACTGGATGCGGATATAATATTGTTATCACCGGTAAAAGAAACACGAAGTCATCCGGGAGTTAAGGGAATAGGCTGGAATAGGTTTTTAGAAATAGCTAACAATATTAATGCGCCTGTTTATGCCTTAGGGGGAATGAGTGAAGCGGATTTAGCCGATGCAAAACAATACGCAGCGCAGGGCGTTGCTGCTATTTCCGGTTTTTGGGGTTAGTTTGAAACCGGCATTAATATTGTTTTTAGTGGTTTTGCTGGCCTATAGTGCAGGGCAGTTATTAAGTCAAAAAAATGCTTTGAATAATATTGATAAAATCGTTGATTATTCCGAATGTGACCCAACGCAAAATGTTTGTGAAATAAGTAATAGCAACGGTAGTTACCTTCTGCAGTTAAGTGGGCAGCCGTCAGCACTCGTTCCATTTGATGTGATGCTGATTATAAATGTAGATAGTAAGCAGCCTGATTCTGTTGAAGTTTATTTTGATATGCCGGAAATGGATATGGGGTACAACAAATATAATTTGTCTAAAAATAAAAAAACCTGGAGGGCTAAAGTTATTTTGCCCGTTTGTTCGCTTGGAAGTAATGACTGGGAATTAAATGTACGTCTACGATTCAAAAAAGAAGTAAATTCAACGAATTTTAGATTTTCACTGGCACAAAATAAAAATTAATACTGTTAAATTTATAGAATACAACACGCCAGTTTAAAGTTTATATTGCTTTTATCCTGTTCGGGCCTGTTAGCGAGATTACCAGCTTTTAAAAAGCGTACCGTAAAACGATGTTTGCCCGCACTAATCTCAGGAAAAACGGTTGTATCCGAGGGTAAAATTACACGTATCATCAAACAGGTAAAGTTTGCGTCCAGACTCTTCTGATAAAAACCATCTTCTGCTGTTTCATCTATCGCATCTGTGCTATCTCGAATAACCTGCAGAATTAAATTTATAGCTTTATTAAGTGTCACAAATGGGGAGAACCATCCATTTAAAATATCAGCACGCTTCTCAAAGGGCTGGCTTACCCAGTGAGCATATACAGGCAGATCGAATTCACAGAGCCCCCCCGGCATACTTAATCGCTGACGGATCGAGTTGAGTAATTCATGTTGTTGTAGTTCATGACCGATAGTGCTGCCAATGGCATGTAATTCCTGCAGACATTGTTTTTGTTCGTCAATTATATTGGTTAGTTTGCCGTGATTTATACCAGGGATTTCAACAAAGGATTGTAGATTAATATTCTGTCGCTCGAGTTCCTTTATGGTTTCTCGCTTAATGTCACCTCGACTTAGCATACTTAATATATCCAGTATGCATTTAACTGCGCTGAGTGTATCCCACACACTCTTGTGCTTGATATGTTGATGGAATTGGTTGAACAGGTGCTCCAGCCGTAAAAAGGTACGGATGTGTTCGTTTAGCGGCTGTTCAAAAATGAGTTGCTCAGACATGTTTGACTTGCTGGTTAAGTATTGGCCAGCTATTTTGACATAAAATCAACGCTAACATAAGCCCTATATATTAAGTGTATAATTGTGCAGGATTTAGATGGGGCATGTGAACCGGGTGATACTGGTTAGCAGAGCTGTAGGTAGTTTCTATGCAGTTGTTCGACCTGTTTTTGCAGTGCATTTAAAGTGCCTGAGTTATCAATTACATCATCTGCAACTGAAATTCTCTGTTCTCGCGAAACCTGGGATTTAAGAATGGATTGTATTTCATTTAAATCACGTTGGTCCCGGGACAGGGTGCGTTCAATCTGTTGCTGTATTTCGCAGTCTATTACAAGAACACGGTCGTAGTTGTTCTGCTGTTTTGTTTCTACTAATAATGGAATGGCGATAATGACATAACAGACGTTCAGCAGGTCTAACTGTGTTTGAACAGCCTTTCTTATTTTAGGGTGTAGTATGGATTCTAATTGCTGTTTGTTTTTATCATTATTAAATATTTTTTGTGCTAAGGATTTTCTGTTGAGTGTGCCATCGGGTGATAAGATATCTGCACCAAAGGTTTCTGTTATTTCAAATAATGCAGTTTGCCCCGGTTCAACAAGTTTGCGGGAAATGATATCGGTATCGATAATGGGAATTTTATATTGAGAAAAAATATCACAAACCGTACTTTTCCCACAGCCAATACCGCCGGTTAAGGCAACTTTGATCATGTGTAAAGGTTTAGCCAGGATTGATTAATTTCAGTACCCCAGATAAATGCGATCCAGCCGGCAATAGCCAGATAGGGACCGAATGGAATAGGTATACCTCTTTCATGTTTATTGAACACCATCATTGTAACGCCAATAATCGTACCCACTAATGAGGACAGTAAAATGACCTGCGGCAACATCTGCCAGCCCATCCATGCACCCAGCGCTGCGAGTAATTTAAAATCGCCGTAGCCCATGCCTTCTTTGCCGGTTAGTAACTTAAATATTTTGTAAACAGACCAGAGAACTAAATAACCCGCGATGGCGCCGAAAACAGATGATTGTAGATCGGTGTAAATACTGGACGTGTTTATTAAAATTCCTAGCCAGAGTAAAGGCAGGGTAATACTGTCGGGTAATAGTTGGGTTTTGGCATCAATCATTGTCAGCGAGATTAATGACCAGGTAAAGATCAGGCCACATACAGTTTCTAAAGTCACGCCAAATTTTATTGCCACAAATACCGAAAGAATACCGGTAACCGCTTCAACGACAGGATATTGTGCAGAAATATGTACCCCACATGAGGCGCATTTCCCACCTAATATAAGGTAACTGATAATCGGAATGTTTTCCCATGGACGTATCTTGTGATTGCATTTTGGACAGCTTGAAGCGGGCTTTGCTAAATTAAAAACATCGGTATTGCTATTGTTATCTTCGAGCTCTAAATATTCCTTGCACTCGCTGCGCCATTCATTTTCCAGCATTTTAGGCAGGCGGTAAATGACGACATTTAAAAAGCTACCGACGGCAAGACCAACGAATGCAACGATTGTAAAAAAAAGCCAGCTGTTACTATCAAATGCATAAAGTAATGATTCCATAAATTAAACAACAGAACCCATTTTGAATATTGGTAGATACATTGCTACCACTAATCCACCAACAACAATTGCCAGAAAGACCATTATCGCAGGCTCTAAAAGTGCAGTTAAATTATCAACGGCGGCATCAACCTGTTCCTCAAAGTAGTCGGCAACTTTGCTAAGCATTTCATCAAGTGCACCGGATTCTTCACCGATGGCAACCATCTGGATAACCATGTTTGGAAAAAGATCAGGAAATTGTGAAAGACTGGACTGTAGTTGAGAGCCTGAAGAAATATCATCTTTAACCTGTAATATTGCTTTTTGGTAGACACTATTACCAGAGGCTCCCGCGACTGAATCCATGGCTTCTACAAGTGGCACACCTGCTGCAAACATGGTCGCCAGTGTTCGAGAGAATCTTGCAACTGATGACTTCATTGTCAGGTCACCAATAACTGGCATTTTTAACATAGCTCTATCCAGCCATTCGCGAAATTTTCGTGAGCGTTTGTAAGCATTGGTTATACCAACAACAGAAGCGACAATGGTGCCTATTATAAAATACCATTGCGCTATAAATGCATCTGAAAGGGTAACAACAAAAGCTGTAAATGCGGGTAAATCTGCCCCGAAATCTTTAAACATATCGGCAAATATAGGCACTACATAAAGTAAAAGGATGGCCGTTACTATAAATGCAACAGCGAGTACACTTAAAGGATAAGTTAATGCACCTTTAATTTTTTTCTTCAGTGCTTCTGTTTTTTCTTTATAGGTAGCTACCTTTTCAAGCAGGGTTTCCAGCGCACCGGATTGTTCACCCGCCTCAACTAAATTACAGAATAAATCATCAAAATAAAGTGGATGACTTTTTAATGCCTGGGCAAAAGTACCGCCGGCTTCGACTTCACCTTTTATGGCAAAAATTAATTCAGACATGTTCGGGTTGCTATGTCCTTGTCCAACAATATCGAAGGACTGTACCAACGGTACACCGGCTTTCATCATGGTTGCCATTTGTCTGCTAAAAACGGCTATGTCAGCAGCAATAATGGGTTTACCACTGCTACCAAATAAGGGCTTGGCTTTTTTCTTAACTTTTTTTGGCAATATTCCCTGACGACGCAATTCAGCTTTCACTACATCCGCATTATTAGATGTAGTTGATCCTTTAATTTTTTTACCATCTTTGGTGAGCCCCTCCCAAAGGAAAGTATCTTTTTTTAATCGTTTTTGTTTTGCCATAGATTAGTCCTTGGTCACCCTATTAATTTCTTCAAGGCTGGTTACGCCACTTTTTGTTTTTATAAGAGCAGATTTTCTTAAATCGGGAATGCCTTCTTTCTCTGCCTGATCAGCTATATCAATTGCATTACCACCGGACATAATGATTCTACCGATTTCTTCACTAATGGGTAGTACCTGATAAATGCCTACCCGACCTTTATAGCCTTTGTCGCATAAATCACAGCCAACAGCTTTATAAAGAACCATACCACTATCAAAATCCTCTTCAGTAAAGCCTTCTTCAAGCAGGGCTTCTTTGGGGATTTTGTCTTCTGCTTTACAGGCTTCACAAAGCCGGCGGGCGAGACGTTGGGCAATAATCAGGTTAACCGCTGAGGCGATGTTAAATGGGGGGACCCCCATGTTAACCAGACGCGATAATGTTTGCGGTGCATCATTGGTATGTAATGTGGACATGACCATATGCCCGGTCTGTGCCGCTTTTACCGCAATTTCGGCGGTTTCAAGGTCACGTATTTCACCGACCATGATAATATCAGGGTCCTGACGTAAAAAAGCTTTAAGTGCAGAAGAAAAATCCAGGCCGACTTTCGGGTTTACATTAACCTGATTAATGCCTTCTAGATTAATTTCAACTGGATCTTCAGCAGTAGAAATATTGGTGTCTTCGGTGTTTAAAATATTCAGGCCGGTATAAAGAGATACGGTTTTGCCACTACCGGTTGGGCCGGTAACCAGTATCATTCCATAGGGATTTGCCAGCGCATTCATGTAAAGCTCTTTCTGGTTCGGTTCATAACCAAGCATATCTATACCTAAGGATGCACTGGACGGGTCGAGAATTCGTAATACAATTTTCTCCCCGAATAAAGTAGGGCAGGTGTTAACTCGAAAATCAATGGCCTTGTTTTTGGATATGCGCATTTTAATACGCCCATCCTGTGGAACGCGTCTTTCAGCGGTATCCATTCGCGACATAACTTTTATACGGGCAGAGAGCCTGCCTGCCATGGCAACAGGCGGTGATGCAACTTCCCGAAGAACACCATCAATACGCAGGCGAACACGAAAGCGTTTTTCATAGGGTTCAAAGTGAATATCGGATGCGCCTTTTTTTATGGCATCCAGTAATACTTTGTTTACAAATCGTACAACCGGTGTGTCATCTGCGCCAGAAGCTTCATCATCGGTTTTGGCCTCGGCTTCAGTGTCTTCAAAGTCCAGCTCATCCAGATCATCATCCAGATCCGACATACTATTGTCTTCATCTGCTAATAATTTCTCAACGGCTTTATTCAGTTTGTTATATTCAACCAGGATGGCTTCAGTGTTAATACCGGTCTGAAACTTTATTTCATCGGTGGCGGTTAAATTGGTTGGGTCTGAAATGGCAATATAGAGGCGGTTGCCACGTCGATACAGGGGCAGGGCATGGTGTTTTTTTACGAGTTTTTCATCAACCAGGCCTTTTGGAAGGCTATCAGTGTCTATTGCATCCAGATCAAAAATAGGTAAGCCAAATTCCTGAGAGCCGGTAACGGCAATGGTTTTTGAATCAATTAATTTGTTTTCAACCAGAAACTGACTAATTGGCTGCTTTTTCTCAGTAGAGCCTTTTTGAGCACTAACGGCTTTTTCTTCAGAGATATGACCATTGAGAACGAGCTTGTTGAGTAAACCGCCTAATTTCATAGTTTAGCTTCTGCTGATAAGTTATTGTAAATTGTAATAATAACTTATTCTAGCAGAAGCTTGGCTATTCGGTATATCAAATTAAAAACTTTGCTTTATTTGCATTCAGTTGGTGCAAATCGTGATGGAATTGAGCCTGGCACCGCAACGGGTAATAGTCTTCCAGTTGCCGTAGTATTTGTAGCTGAAGCGCATGCCCAGTCCACATTGCCGCCATTGTCCATGCCCGGTGTGATTTCCAGGCCACCCAGTGATGGGGTAAGTGTGATGGTGTCATCCACACCCGTTGAAATTTGAGTGATTGTGTTTGCATCGTACGTGATAGTAATCATTCCATTGTCGGGATCAATTGTAATATCGCTAACATACTTGGTGGCGGTAAAACCATCTGCAAAGCCCGCCGAAGAAGTTGCTATACCTGGAACGTCATTAGACATGTATCCATCAAGCACACTGGTTTTGGCAGGGCCTGCCATGATGAGACCCTCGGTTATTTTAGAGCGCACCGTATAATCCTGATAAGCCGGAACCGCAATAGAAGCAAGGATTCCTATAATAGCTACCACAATCATTAACTCTATCAGTGTAAAGCCTGAATTGAATTGTTTATTCATGATGATTCCTCTTAAAAAATGTTGCTGGAGGCATGGTTGGGAATATTTTTTTAAAAAAAAGCCCGCATCTATGTACGGGCTTTTTTCAAGGCTCTAATAACATAACCTTAGACAGCTACGTTACTTACACTCAGTTGGAGCAAAACGAGCGGGGACAGTACCTGCAATAGTTACCGGTAAACCACGACCTGTTGCAGTAGTGTTCACATCGGATGCACATGCCCAATCAATGTTACCCGTCAGGCCATCTATTAAAACAGCTGCGCCAATAGAAGGTGTTAGCGTCATAGTATTGGTTGTCGCAGTAAGTGCCGTTACAGTACCCTCATCATAAGTAATTGTAATATCACCAGAACCATCAGTGATAACGATATCAGATACATATTTTGTTGCAGTGAAGCTGGTCGCATAAGCCGCCGCATTAGCAGTAACACCGTCTTCGCCATTAGTGTAGTAACCTTCAGATACAGCCGCTTTAGCAGCAGAAGCAAGTACCAGGCCTTCAGTTAATTTTGAACGTACTGTGTAATCCTGGTAAGCAGGAATAGCAACTGCAGCCAAAATACCGATGATTGCAACAACAATCATTAATTCAATAAGGGTAAAACCGTGTTGGATTTTTTTCATGGAAGTTCTCCGTTGAGTTGTATTGTTCAGATGGCTGCTGCCGTCTGAATGAATATAGCCTATAAAGCTTATATATCTAGTTAGCACTTGCTGTGCCAATTAGGCATAATAAATTAATATTTATATAAATCAACAATTTATGCGTTTTAAAGAGGTTTTTTGCTGTTGTAAGTTTCTGACAATTGGGTGCAAGATGTCAGAAAGTGACAATTTTGTTTGTACACTCTGACAATTATTACTGAACAACAGGGGTGTTGTAGGGCAGGTTTATTCAATATTGAGTTTTTGCAGGCGATAACGTAATTGTCTCAGGGTTAGCCCCAGTTCTTTTGCTGCTGCTGTTTTATTCCAGCGGTGCTTTTCCAGCGCAACTACAATACTGTTTTTTTCCTGTTCTGCCAGGTTTGCGGTGCTATGGGAAATGGTTTGAGTGGTGTCTGGTTGCGGGGCTTGTGTAGGCGTAGCGGGTGTGTTTTCAGGTAAATGTAAATCCTCAACCTGTATACAGCTTTTTTCGGCCAGGGTAATGGCTCTTTCCAGTATATTTTCCAGCTCACGAATATTACCCGGAAAAGGGTAACCCTTTAACAGGGTTTGTGCTTGTGGGCTGATAGAGGGAGGGATTTCTAGATTATTTTCTCGGGCCAGTTTATTCAGTAAAAACTCAATGAGCAGGGGAATATCCTCTGAGCGGTCCCTTAAGGCTGGAATTTCCAGTTCAATGACATTTATTCTGTAGTACAGGTCTTCTCTGAAGGCGCCCTTTTTGACCAGCTCCCCTAAATCTTTATGGCTTGCGCTAAGTATGCGTACATCGATTTTTTGCTCCAGATGCTCACCAATAGCACGAATCGATTTCTCCTGAATGGCTCGCAGGAGTTTGACCTGCATATTCAAAGGTAAATCTGCAACCTCATCTAAAAACAATGTCCCTCCATCTGCCGCCATAAACAGGCCAACCTTATCCTGACTGGCCCCGGTAAAGCTGCCTTTTTTATGGCCAAAGAATTCGCTTTCCATGAGTTCGTCAGGAATGGCACCACAGTTCACCGGAATAAAGGGCTGTTGTGCGCGAGCCCCAAGTTGATGAATCATTTTTGCTGCCAGCTCTTTACCACAGCCGGATTCCCCATGTATAAATACCGGTGCCTGGCTGCGGGCCAGTTTATTGAGCTTGTCTCTGAGTGCTTGTACGGCGCTGGAATTACCGAGAATCTTATTTTCGCTATCTGCATCCGGTGCGTTTGTTGTGCGTTTCGGTAATTGCATGGCACTGGTGACGAGTCCGCGCAGCACCTGTAAATCAATGGGTTTAGAAACAAAATCAAAGGCACCAGCTTTGAGCGCCTTTACTGCTGATTCCATATTGCCGTAAGCGGTGATAACCGCGACGGGTAAATCCGGGTAGCTTTTCTGGATATGTGAAACCAGCTCAATACCATTACCATCGGGCAAATTCATATCGGTGAGGCAAAGATCAAAGTCAGAATTTTTCAGCAGCTGTTTTGCATCAGCGAGGGTGTTAGCCGATTCAGTATTCAGCCCCATTCTATTTAAAGTAATTTCCGCCAGTTGGCACAGGTCGGGTTCATCATCGACGATGAGCGCTTTATTTATTGATTTATTTTCCACAGTCTTCGTTTATGATTCACAGAATATTATTAGTTATACTATATAGTTGATATCAATTTTAATATTCTGGTGGGGAACGGGTTTGATTGCAAGAATTAAAATGGCAGCTTTTCACTTGCTGTTCAGCGGCATTGCTGTTGGACTCGTAATGAGTGTTGTCTATTTAATATGGTATCCCTATCCATATTATGTTATTCACTCTACATTCAACGCGATAAAATTTGTGCTGATAGTCGATCTTGTACTCGGGCCGCTACTCACGTTTATCGTTTATAATACCGCTAAACCATTTAAAGAATTAAAGCGCGATCTGTTGATAATTGTGACGATACAAATTGCCGCACTTGCCTGGGGCACGTATGTCTTGCATTCAGTACGACCTTTATTTGCGGTTTATTTTAACGGCGAAATTCACTCTATTACAAAGGTGAGTTTTGATAATAGCGGCTTTGACCCATCAATTAAAACTCCGGGAATATTTGAACGACCGAAACTAGTCTATATCAAGCCCTTTAGTGGTGAGGATTACAAGCGAAAAACATTAAGACAAATGAAAGGCGATGAGCTTGGCTTCGTATTGCAAACTCAACTTTATGAAATTCTAAATGACGTTACAAAGAAAGATATGTTTAGCAGGTCATTAAGTCAGGAGCAACTCACAAAACGGGCAGATCATAAACAGATATTAATGGATTTTTTAAAGCATAAAAATCTAAAATTCGATGATGTGCTGTTATATCCGGTAATGGCCGGGCCATATAATGCAGTTGTAGTTATAGATAAAAATACAATGGATGCAATCGATACACTGGATATTTATGTTAAAAACGCAAGCGAATACTAGTGATGCTGTGCGGTTAAAAAATGAATTCTAAAACAGCTGCCACTATGTTCATTGTTAATGTAGCGAATTCGTCCGCGGTTTGATTCGATAATTTCTTTTGTAATATATAGCCCCAGACCAGTCCCTTTGGGATTAGTCGTATAGAAGGGGTCGAAAATTTGCGGTGTGATTTTTTTAGAGATGCCAGGCCCGTTATCGACTACGTCGAGAAAGGGCTGATCGTAAATTTTGTCATGCCCATAATTAATCGTAATTTTAATTTTTTCCAGTGGCAGGTTGCTATGCCTGATTACATTGCTGCATAAATTACTCATCACCTGGTAGAGGTGACTGGAATCAAATAAAACAAATGTCTCGGCTTTTAAAATTTGCAGGCTAATCTGTTCGGCCTGCAAGTTATTACTGAGTAAAAATTCATCACAAAAGTTTTTAAGCCATACATTTAATTCAATAGCTTCAGTGCTGCTTTTTTTAGAGCGCGACAGTTCTAAAACATTTTCAACAACCTTATCCAGTCGCTGCACCTGAGTGGTAATAATATCAGTGAGTTTTTTATCGGCTAAATCCAGCTCAGATTCCTGTAACAACTGAGCAGCATGATTAATGGCGCTTAACGGGTTGCGTATTTCATGGGCAATACTGGCGGTGAGGCGACCCAGAGACGCAAGTTTGATTTGCTGAAAGCGCTGGTTTAACTGCGTAGCATCTTCTAAAAATATTAAAGTATCACCGGTGCGTTGTAGTTTGCGAAATCCCGGCTGAATGTCCGGTAAACCGTGTGCCTGGGGAATTGCATGGTGGTGCATATTGGGTTGCTCCTGCCATTCCAGAAAACGATAATCCAGGGCCGGCAGTATATTTTCAAGTAGCGGATTTTCCTGCAAAGAAATATTTCCCAAAAGCGCCTCCGCCGAACTGTTTGACATACGAATGTGTCCATCGTTATCTACCACAATGATACCGGTGCGCATATTCTGAATAATATCTTCATTCAGAATTTCCAGGCCAAGAATGTCCGCTTCACGTTCAACCGCCAGCTTTTCAGATTCCCGCGCCCGTTCCGCTAAAATCGACGCCAGAAAACTGGTACCGAAAAATACCAGCCCTAACAAACCGGCCTGGGAGTATTTTGATGCCGCACTTACCCCCTGAATCATGCTAAAGGTTTGCTCGCTGAGTACTGCAATAGCCGCTAGTGATGCAAATAAAAATGAATCTCTGTCGCGTAAGAAGGTACCAGTGGCAGTGATATTTATAATCAGCAATATACCCAGAGAGCTGCTTAAGCCACCACTGTAATGTGATAGCAGGGTAATTAGAACAATATCACTGGCATTGGTAATAATAACCTGAGCTTCAAAAGATGGCTTTTGATTAAAGCCCATAAAAAGAAATATCAGGCTGCTTAGCAATAATGTGAGGGCGGTCGCGAGAAAGTGTTCGGTATTCTGGCTACCCAGAAAGTTCATCCATTCACTTTTATAAAAAGCCGCTAAGAGGGTGGAAGCTAACACTAAACGGTAAAAATTTAATTGATGCAGGGGCCTCCAGGTGAGGCTGCTGCCCGGGTTTGCGGGGGTGAAATTTATCAGGCTACCGGCTTTGCTTCTCAAGATGACTGGCTCCAGTCATTTAAATGTTGTGCGCTGCAAAAGGCATTATCACCTTTAAATACAGCATCTTCACGGGGTACATAGGTTTTGCATTGCACGCATTGCACCGTGTCATTATGGGTAATGGGCTCTTTTGGTGGCGTTTTTTTTAGCCGTTGGGTAACGGTGCGTGCGATGATTAAACCAATAATCACAAAAATAATAATTAAAACACTTTTAAACATGTGCGGTAACAGCCCCTATGTCTGATAAAATTCAGCTCTGATAATAAATAATTGAAACTATTTTAAACTAAAAACTAATATTATGACCGAAACCTTACAACTCTGCCTGATTCAAGATCGTTTTCTTGTGGGTGATATTAAAGCCAATAGCCGAAAAATCATATCCCAATCGCTGCTCGCAAAACAGGCGGGGGCGGATATTGCTATCTTTCCAGAGCTCGCACTCAGCGGTTACCCACCGGAAGACCTGCTCATGCGGCAGGGTTTTATCAGTCAGATTGAATCTGCCATTGATGAAATAGCAAAAAATACCGCCGGTGTGCAGGTGGTGTTTGGCGCGCCGCGACTGCATAACCATGAGCTGTTTAATGCCGCCATTGTTTGTGCAGATGGCCGGGTGGTGGGGGAGTATCACAAATATAGCCTGCCCAATTATGCGGTATTCGATGAAAAACGTTATTTTCAGCCCGGCAACACACCGCTGGTTATTGAATGTAAACAACGCAAAATCGGCATCATCATCTGCGAAGATGCCTGGTTTGATGAGCCGGTACAGCAGGCGCAGGCAGCGGGTGCTCAGGCAATCGTGATTTTAAATGCCTCACCCTACCACCGCAATAAACACCAGCAACGGGTAGACATGCTGAGCAAACGCCAGCAAAAAGTGCCGCTACCGATGTTTTATCTGAATATTGTGGGCGGACAGGATGAGCTGGTGTTTGACGGTGATTCACTGGTGATGAATGCGCGCTCGGAATTAGTCGGTCGCGGGCCGGATTTTGAAACCGCATTGCTGCACTACCAATTGCATCGGGATCAAAGCATAACGGCGGTAGATACAACGTTTCATAAACCACTGAGTGATCTGGCCAGTTTATATAAAGCACTGCAAACTGCGGTGCGGGATTATGTCACCGGTAATGGATTTGATGGGGTTGTGATTGGCCTGTCCGGCGGCGTTGACTCCGCACTCACCCTGGCGATTGCCGCGGATGCACTGGGGGGTGAGCAGGTACATGCGGTGATGATGCCTTCGCGTTACACCGCGCAAATGAGTCTTGATGATGCGGCAGCACAGGCACAAGCCATGGGGGTGGATTATAAAACCATCTCCATTGAACCCACCTTTCAGGCTTTTTTAGAAACCCTTAAAGATGAGTTTGCAGGCAGAGCGGTGGACACCACGGAAGAAAATATTCAGGCCCGATGCCGTGGGGTGATTTTAATGGCGCTGTCCAACAAGCTTGGCCGCATGGTACTCACTACCGGTAATAAAAGCGAAATGGCGGTGGGTTACAGCACCTTATACGGTGATATGGCCGGCGGTTTTGCACCGCTTAAAGATGTGGAAAAACAACTGGTGTATGCCCTGTGCGATTATCGAAATTCTCTGGGTGCAGTTATCCCCCAGCGCGTGCTCGACCGGCCACCATCAGCCGAGTTACGCCCGGATCAGCAGGATCAGGATAGCCTGCCGGACTATGAAATACTCGATGCGATTTTACGCATGAGTGTAGAGGAAGACATGCCACGCCAGCAAATTATCGACGCGGGTTACGACGAGCAGGTGGTCAACAAAGTGTTGCACATGGTGCAGGTCAATGAATATAAACGCCGCCAGGCTCCACCGGGGGTCAAAATCACCCAGCGCGCTTTTGGACGGGATCGGCGCTATCCAATTACTTCCGGTTATCGGCGCAGTTAAGATCCTTTTTTCCAAAGAGGGGGGCTTCATTAAATTAAATGTTTCCAGCATGGCCCCGTACCTAAGGGGTCAAGCATCTGAATTACTGTTACTGCCATTATTTTAAAAATCCCTGTCAACCAAATCCCGTCCTCCGCGTTATTCCTGTTAACACGCGAAAGTTTTATAAAAAACACAGGAGAATAAAATGCGTCTTTCCCAAAATCAAAATAACAATAACAAACGGGTACTGTTTAGTCTGGCCAGGCACTGGCTAGCATTACTCAGCATGCTTTCAATTTTCATCTTTAGTTTTCAGGGTTGCAGTTCTGGCACTGACAGCGCAGCAACGCAAAGTGATTCGGAGCTGGTCATCAGCCTTACCGATGCGGAAGGGGATTTTCTAAGTTATACGGTTGATGTGAATTCAATCAAAATGCTTAAAGCTAATGGTGCTGAAGTTGAAGCCTTACCGCTAACCACGCAGCTGGATTTTGCGCAGTATGTTGAAGTCACCGAATTTTTAACCGCGGCTACTGTGCCATCCGGGCATTATCGGGGTGCACAAATTGTACTGGATTTCAGCAATGCAAATATTGTTGTCCAGGGTGAAAATGGTGAAGCCATTAACGCAACAGTGCAAGATGTGAATGGTGATCCCGTAACGCAATTGACAGTAGATATCAGCTTTAATGGTGAAAGTGATTTTGTGATTGCGCCGGGAATACCCGCCCACATCACACTTGATTTTGATTTAAACGCATCCAATGAAGTTGTAATAAACGGCACCGAGGCAACGGTAGTGGTTAAGCCGGTACTGCTTGCGGACACACTGTTAGAAGCGCCCAAGCCCCATCGTTTACGAGGTCTGTTAGGTCGGGTAAATGAAGCTGAAAATACCTTCAGTGTGGTTATGCGCCCTTTTCGTCATCGCCTGCATAATCGATTTGGTCAACTCAATGTACATGTGTCTGAAAATACCAGCTATGAAATAAACGGTGACGTGTATGGCAGTGATACCGGCCTTGCGCAGCTAGCGGAAATTGATCCCACATCGGCGGTAGTTGTATATGGCAAATTAAGCCGAGAAGTCAACGGGCCAGGCACTAAACGCCAGTTTAATGCAATTGAAGTTTATGCGGGCAGCAGTGTGCCCTGGGGCACCAAAGACATTGTTTCCGGATACGTGATTTCACGCACCGGTGATGATCTAACGCTGCGCGGTGCAACCTTAATTCGAGCCGATGGCAGTTTCGAATTCAGCGATAACATCAGCATTGCATTAAATGAAATCACCCGAGTTGTTAAGCAGGCGGATACAATCAATCGCTACAGCACAGGTGATATTTCAGTGGGTCAGCATATTCTGGTTCTGGGAAATATCACAGAAAGTGAGCAACTGAGCCTGGATGCGGAGCATGTACGTATGTTACTCACCAGTGTGGGTGGTAGCATCGTCACCGTAAGCCCGTTAACTGTAGATTTACAGCTTATTGATCGCTTACGGGTTATGCAGTTCGATTTTAGTGGCACCGGTAGCAGTGCAGATACGGATGCGGATGCAGCAAACTATGAAGTGAATACTGGCACATTAAGCCTGTCGGGTTTGCAAATGGGTGACCCGGTGAGGGTGGGTGGACATATGCGTCCATTTGGTAGTGCACCGGAAGATTTTGATGCACAAACCGTTGTAGATGCGAGCAATATGCGCAGCCATTTGGTGGTGGGTTTTGCCCAGGGAAGTGATCTGGGTAGTGCAAATGCAATAAGCGATATTAGTGAAAGTGGTCTGCTGGTTAACCTGCAGGAAGCCGGTGATAAACATCACATGTACCGCGCTGGGATTAGCACAGATCTGCTATCGTTAATTAGTATGCCAGTGATTGCACCACTTGAATCCGGCAGAGGATTGTTTGTTATTGTTCAGGGTCGTGACATTCAGGTGTTTACCACTTACAGTGATTTTCAAAGAGCATTAACTGACATGCTTAATGGCAGTGTTGAGGTGCAGGCTGTACAGGCAGATGGTGTGTATAATGCGGACCTTAACCGGCTGGTAAGTCATAAAATAAGTGTAAGATTAGTGGCCGATTCATCAATAGTGGTTTTATAGTTAAACGCTAAAGAAAATAGTTTTGAGGTTTTATTTTAATCAACCGGTGAGTTCAGCTCGCCGGTTGATTTTCTGTTTATGTTAGTAAAAAAAATATACGGCTTTATTTTTTTATTCCCATGCCTTTTTTGTATAGGTTATAGCAGTGATGTTTTTGCACAGGCTGCTGATATTACGGAGATTGCCGACGATTTCTGGTTGCTGAATGATTTTCAGCCACTGGAAAATTCACTGTGGCTTTTTGCTGGAAAAGATGAAGATGAAGGGGATTACTACGGGTTGAGCACAACTCTTAGTCTGAGTTCATATCTACGTGTTGATGTAAGCGCAACACAACAAAATTATATTTTGCAAACCGAGGATTTACTGTGGGGGTTTAGCGGGGATATTACTGAGCAATTCAGCTGGGGAATTCATAAATTGTTCTGGGGTGATAAAGATGTTCTGGAAAGAAATGATTTACAGTATTCGTTGGGATATTTTATCGAAGGTTTCAGTAGTCAGATAAGTTATGAAAGCGGAGATTTTAAGCTATTTTTAAAACAGCCGAATGATCTGCCAATTAACTATGTGCGCTTTGAACACCGTGCAACACAACTGAATCTTGGCTATAGTTGGGGGCTATTTCTCACCCAGCTAAGTTATAAAAAACACGATTACACATTCAACCAGCCAGGCCTGTTATTTTATCTGGGCAGTTTAAATCTATTGAATAATATTGGTTTAGATCAGGCGCGAAATCTTGCGGACAAGGAATCGAGTATTTTACTGAGCCTGCAAGTTGAAACCATTAGCTACGGCCTTCAACTCAGCCAGATCGATTCGGCTTTTTTGAGCAGTCGAAATCAATATGCTAGCCTGAATTTACAGAAAAATTTTGGCTCACAATGGACACTTGCGGGTAATGTAGATTTTCCACTAAATGATGGTCTTATGAGTGCGGGCCTCAGTCTGGGCTATCTGTGGTAATTGTTAAAAACCCTGTCAACCAAAGCTGATGTGCTGCGTTACTAAAGGGTAAGCGATTAAAAGCAGGGTATACAACAGGCGTGAACACAGTTAAATATCAACCATGTTTTGACACAAGGGAATACAGTAATATCAGGCAGAATACGCAACACCAGCAGGCATTAAATCGCTTTCTCGCAGAGGTTGAAAGGCGGGCGTACCGTATGGCGGTAATAGCAACAGGCAATCCGCAGGATGCCATGGATCTGGTGCAGGAGGCCATGCTAGGGCTGGTAAAAAACTATGCCCATAAAAACCCACAGGATTGGGGGCCATTATTTCATCGGGTATTGCAGAATCGTATCCGTGACTGGTATCGGCGTAACAGCGTGCGCAATAAGGTGATTGGCTGGCTGGGATTGAGTGGACACAGCACGGGTGTAAGAGAAGACGAAGCCACGGACCCAATACAGAGTGCAGTAGATCTGCATGGCAAAACCCCGGAAGATCATGTGCGTAGTAATGATTCAATTAATGCGCTGGATGAAGCACTAAAACGGCTTCCCCTGCGCCAGCAACAGGCCTTTTTATTGCGTAACTGGGAAGGCTTGAATGTGCAGCAAACCGCCAGCGCCATGGCCTGCTCGGAAAGTAGTGTTAAAACCCATTATTCTAGGGCCGTAAAAAGTTTACGCCTCTCACTGGAGAACCATTATGAAGCCGGATGAAAAAGCCTTTTTAAAGCATACTCGCAAGGTGCTGGATGAAAGTGCAGACGCTCTGGATACTGCTACTCTGTCGCGTTTGAACCAGGCGCGCCAGAAAGCCCTGCAAAGTGTCCAACACAATCAGCAGCAGACGAGCCGTCGCAATGTTATGGCATTTAAAATGCCTGCGGCGATTGCGGCCAGTGTCTGCATTGCCCTGTTTGGTAGCTGGTTAATGTGGTCACAAACCCAGCTGACAGACCCTGATAAACCCGCACAGGATCAGCTGGCCTACGCTGATGAGGATATCAATATGCTGGCCTCGGACACAGAGCTGGAATTGCTCGAGCAGCTGGAGTTTGTCAGTTGGCTGGTTGTGCAGGAACTGGAAGAAAATAATGCGGGTTAATCGATTTTGTATAGAGACGTTGTCTTGCAGTCTGTTGATCAGTAGTTTGGGGTATTGCTCAATGCTACTGGCAGACGAATTACCCTCACTGGATTTTCTTGAATATCTGGGGTCTGAAGAAAGTCAGGTAGATGATCGGTGGACCAGCCCGGTAGACCTGGATATAGAAAATTATTTAGTCGCTAACCAGCCTCGGCCAACAGCGCCGGACACTAGCGAGGATGACAAGTATGAATAAAATTTTTAAGCCGTTAGTAATTACACTCAGCCTGTTATTACAGGTATCTATTACCAGTGCATCGCAAACCACTTCTGCCAGTAGCAGCACGACAACAACGGCAGTTATTAGCTGGGACTCGCTCAGCCCTCAGCAACAAAAGGTGCTGGAGCGCTTTAAGGGGCAGTGGCAGGAAATGCCAGGGCAGCGTCAGGAACGACTCAGCAAGGGTGCCGAGCGTTGGAGCAATATGCCGCAGGAACAACGCCAGAAAGCCCGTCAACGGTTTCAGCGCTGGCAGAAAATGTCCCCTGAAAAGCGCCAGAAACTGCGCAGACGTTTTATTCAGTTCCAGCAAATGTCTGAAAAGCAGCGCATTGCATTGCGTAAGAAGCATGCATGGTTTAAAAAATTACCACCTAAAAAGCGTCAGGCTCTGCGTCAACGCTGGCAGAAACTATCCCCGGAAAAACGCCAGGCTGTGCGTCAGCGTCTGCAGAATTTGACCCCGGCGCAACGCCAACGGTTAAGGCAGCGAATAATACAGAACAGAATAAATGATGGGGCTGTCAGGTGACGGGTATATAAGCTTTCATAAGCAGTATTTAATAGTACTGCCTATGAAATGTTTGCGGTTTCAGGGGATATATCAACGTTAAAATTCAGGCTAATTTCAGGAAAATCAGGCCTGCTTTAAATTCTAAATAATACTTTAGCGGCTTAATTCACAGGTGCCTCAAGTTTTGGGGTATCCATTGCCAGTGCTGAATTATCAATATTCTGGTTCGCATCTGCCACAGACTGGGCGCTTGCTGCCAGGTCATTTAACCCCAGTGCTTTATAGGCTGTCACCATTATAGTCAGAGCATCACGACTGGCCGGTGTTGTAGGGTAGGTTTCAATAACATACTGCCCTCGCTTAGCAGCCGCCAACCAGGCTTTGCGTTTTATGTAGTATCTGGCCGCGTGTAGCTCGGCCTGCGCGAGCTTGTTACGCAGAAATACCATGTGCTGATATGCGTCCGGTGCATAGCGGCTGTCCGGGTAGCGTTCAACTAAAGTTGAAAAACTTCGTAAAGCTTCGCCCATAGATTTGTTATCATGTTGTGACAGATCCCGGGGGAAGAGGCCATCCATAAAACTGCTTCCTCTGTTGTAGTCCGCCAGGCCTTTTAAATACCAGGCATAGGCCACGTTCGGGTCGCGGGGGTTGATGCGGATAAAACGATCAGCCGCGGCAATGGCCGATTCAGGCTCATCGAATTTATAATAGGCATAGGCTACGTCCAGCTGGGCCTGCCGCGCATAGGGGCTAAAGGGAAAGCGGGCTTCGAGGTTTTCCAGGTGTTTTATAGCTTCTTCGAATTCTCCAGCTTCCAGTGCGAGAGAGGATTCGTCATAAAATTCGAGGGCGCTCCAGCTGGCATAAGGGTCAGATTTAACGCCATCTTCGCTGCAGGCGATGAGAAACAAAGATAAAATAAGGGCAGGTAGTAATTTGATCATAATGGGTGCATCTTAAATGGGTGTGTCGATAGTGTCTGCCATACAATAAATTATAGTCATTAATATAAATCAGGGTTAAGCAGTGTTAAATAAATATGTTCCGGCATTATACAAGAGATTTCATCTATGTCCGATGGGTTAAATCATGAAATCGTAAAAATATCCATCCCGTTGGAGTATGCCTCGCAGCGGTTAGACGCGGTTCTGGTCAAAATGTTCCCGGATTATTCTCGCAGTCGTCTGCAGCTGTGGATAAAGGCTGAGCGAGTCTGGCTCGACGGCGTGATTCCGCGCCCCCGCGATAAAGTGATTGGCGGAGAAATGCTCGAATTGCATATCGAGCATGAAAATCTTGATGAGAGCGTGATTCCACAGGATATACCGCTGGATATTATCTACGAGGATGACACCATTTTAGTGGCTAACAAGCCTGTGGGACTGGTGGTGCACCCTGCTGCCGGGCATGCAGATGGTACTCTGCAAAATGGTCTGTTATTTCATGATGAAAAACTACATGAAGTACCGCGCTCTGGTATTGTGCACCGGCTGGATAAAGATACATCCGGCCTGCTGGTGGTGGCGAAAACCCTTAAGGCGCATAAAATTCTAGTCGAGCAGTTGCAGGCGCGTACCGTGCACCGGGAGTATCAGGCCATTGTTTTTGGCGTACTCACCGCCGGCAGAACCATTGATATCGGTATTGGCCGCCATGGTCGTGACCGTAAGAAAATGGCGGTAAAGGCGGAGGGCAAGCAGGCGATTACGCATTTTCGCGTGCTCGATCGCTATCGGGGACACAGCCGCATTAAGGTTAATTTAGAAACCGGGCGTACCCATCAGATACGCGTACACATGGCTTACGTAAAGCATCCGTTGGTGGGAGATCAAACCTACGGCGGGCGCTTACAGTTACCACCGGGTTGCAGTGACGAGCTAAAGGAAATGTTACGCGGTTTTGGTCGTCAGGCATTACATGCCCGTAAACTGGGTTTAGTGCACCCGCAAACTGGCAAACCCATGGAATGGCAAGCCCCCTTGCCAGATGATATGAAAGCATTGATTGCGGTGCTGGAAGCGGATATTGCCCAGGACGTGGATGACGATGAGTACTCTCTGGACGATTTTTCTGATGAATACACGGATGAATATTAAAGTGCTTCCCTGCAATTCTGGGTGGCCAAGGTGGCAGCCAGGGTGGCATGAGTGGCTATAGATATTATAAAGTCAGCCAGCTTTATTAAACCGCAATGGCCGGCAGCAAAAAATATCCATGCATTTTGCAGTACTCGAAATCCCATGTATAACACTCCGCAAAATACATCGGCACAAACCCCATCGGTGCAATATCCAGGGGCATTCGATAATTTTAATCTGGCTCTGCATGTTGAAGATGACGCCCAAAAGGTTGAGGCTAATCGACAGCAACTAATTGAGCAATTAAATCTTCCCGGCAAACCGTTGTGGTTAAATCAGGTGCATGGTCAGCGGGCGGTTAATGCAGCGCAATTTTCAAATGAGCTTCCCGATGCGGATGCATCTTTTAGTGATCAGCCCAATCATATATGTACGGTGATGAGCGCCGACTGCCTGCCTGTATTAATTTGTAATCTCAAGGGCAGTAAAGTGGCCGCTGCCCATGCAGGCTGGCGCGGGCTGGCGGAGGGGGTCATCGAAAACGCGGTTGCCAGTTTAAATGAAAGTCCCCACAGATTACTGGTCTGGCTCGGGCCGGCCATCGGACCACAGGCATTTGAGGTGGGAGAAGAGGTTCGCGATGTTTTTGTAAAAGAGCAACCCGCCGCCGTTGCAGCATTTCAGCAAAATCGCAGAGGGCATTTTTTGGCGGATATTTATAAACTCGCACGTTTACGTTTAAAAGCGATGGGTATAGAGGCAGTGTACGGAGGCGAATATTGTACCTTTACTGATGCGCAGCACTTTTATTCCTATCGACGGGATGGTAAAACAGGTCGGCAGGCGAGTTTGATCTGGTTTGATTAAACGTTAAAGTCAAAAGCTTTACCGCAAATGAACGCAAAAAAACGCAAAGGTTTGGTTAATGCGCCTGCGGCGCATGACAAACAACAGCATTTGCTTTTATTTGCGGTAAATTTTATTAAAAAGATAATGGAGAAATAAATGAAGTGGTCAGTTTTAACACTGGTTGGCGCAGACCAGTCGGGAATAGTGGCAGCGGTTACCGATACTTTGTTTCAGCGGGGCTGTAGTCTGGCGCAGGCTTCAATGATGCGGCTGGGTGCAAACTTTGCCATTATGCTGCGGGTATCCCACGACGAAGATAAAGACCTGCGGGAAATTTTAAATGACATTTGCACGCGCATGAATTTGCATTTACATATCGATGAAGATGCAATCGATGCTACTGCAAGTCTTGAACCTGATGTGCAGGTAACGGTTTACGGTGCAGATAGAAGTGGCATCGTGGCGCAGGTTACATCGGCACTGGCGCAGGCAGGACTAAATATTATCGACCTTGAGACCGATGTGGCGGGCACTAAAGAAAAACCCATTTACATAATGAATCTGGAAGGTGTAGCAGAAAACGGTTTGGTGCCCTTACAAAAAGCAATTGAAGCGCTGGATTCAGATATTGAAATCAATATTGATGAAATAAATACTTTAAGAGGTTAGGCGTAAATGGAAATTTTGATCTATCCCGATCAGCGCTTAAAACAATTATCTGAAAGTGTTGAAACCATCAATAAAGAAATTTTAGAGTTCATTGCGGAGTTGGAGCAGACCCGTTTGGCAGGACCTGGGGCGGTGGGTATAGCTGCACCTCAGGTTGATATGTTTAAGCGTGTGGTGATTGTGGATGTGTCCAATATGCGCAAGCCAGTCGATAACCATGGGCACATGATAATGGTTAACCCGGAAATCACCGAATGGGACGGTATGGCGATGGGGCGTGAAGGCTGTTTGTCTGTGCCGGATTTTACCGGTAATGTGATTCGGGCAGAAAAAATTAAATTACGCTATACCGATGAAACCGGAAAAGATATTGAAATAGAATCCAGTGGTTTTGAAGCTCGGGCAATTCAGCATGAAATGGATCATCTTGATGGATTGTTGTTTCTGGATAGGCTGGTGAGCCGACGTAGTGACCTGTTTCAACGCAAAAATTACAAAAAATAAATATGTAAATTTTAAAAAAATAACGCGATAAATGTAAACAACAGCGAATCAATGCTAAAAACTTGATAGTAGAATCGTTCCAGATTCAGTATTACATGACTATAAGAAATTAAGTGCTTTTAATTAAGCATTCGGTTGTTACAAGTTAACAGGGCATTTTTTTAAGCGGGTGTAAGGCTATTTAAAATCTAAAGTAATGTTATATGCGTAAATAAACTTCACCAGAGAAGCCTATAGTGTAGCCTTTTAATTTTTAAGTTATTAAGCAGACTTAATCAAAGCACGGAAAAAATAACCAATCACCAGCGAGTAACAACATATTCACCAATAATCATCTATTATTATAGTAATCGGTAGTCGCTAAATAATAAAAGTATGTCACAGGGAATAAAGCTTGATCCGCAGAAGTCGAACGCACTGGCTATCAGTCTGTGCGATATTGGCCTGTGCGATTACTGCCTGCCCCCTTCCCCCAGCCTGAGCTTTACACATTCCTGGGCTAAAATTCTGGGTTATACCGTCGAAGATATTCCCACGGCTGAAATTTTTCAAAGCTGGTGGGGGCAGCAAATTCATCCCAGTGATCATGCCAGAGTGATTCGCCAGTTCAACCAGCTTTATTCTGGAGATATAAAAAAGCTCAGTAGTAGTTTGCGTTTTAAACGAAAGCAGGGCGACTGGTGTGAAATTGAAATATTTGCCAGTGTCATTAAACGCGATGAGAAAGGCTGGGCGCAACATGTATTTACCTCTATCCGAGATTTAACCAGCAGTGAAAACAGATATAAACGAATTGTTGAAAATCTTAATGAAGGTATCTGGGTTATTGATCTTTACAATAATATCCGATTCGTAAATCAGGCGCTGGCAGATATGCTGGGATACAGTATTGAAGAAATGTTAGGTCGCTCGGTTTTTAATTTTTCGAATAAAAATAATCAGCAAGTTTTAAAAGAACAGCTGGCGCAACGAAAAAAAGGTTTGAGTAGTGTTTACGAAGTAGAAATTTTACATAAAAAAGGTCATGCGGTATTAATACAGGTTGAATCAGCACCGTATTTAGATGATCAGAAAAAATTTGATGGTGTGGTTGAAGGCATAAAGGATATGTCTGATATTCGAAGTCAGCAGTTAAAATTAAAAATGTTATCTTCAGCCGTTGAGCAAAGTGGATCAATGGTCTTAATTACCGACAAAAATGCAAATATAGAATATGCCAATCCAAAATTATGCACGGTTACCGAATATGAAAAAGAAGAGTTAGTGAGTGTCAACGCAAAAATTTTTCAGCCTGAAGATCTGGATACGCAGGTGATTAATGATTTGTGGGAAAGTATAAATAATGGTGAAGATTGTCAGGGAGAAATGCAGTTAAGAAAAAAAAATGGCGAAAAGATATGGGTATTAATGTCAATTTCATCAATTACTAACGAACAAAATAATATAACCCACTTTGTTTCGGTGTTTGAAGATGTATCACAGCTAAAAGAAGCGCATCTGCGCATGGAAGAACTTGCTTATGTGGATAGCTTGACCGGTCTGGCAAATCGAGTTTTATTTCGTGATCGGCTTGAGCAGGTTTTAAAAAGTTTGCAGAGAAGTGATATTTCTGCAGCTCTTTTGTATCTTGATTTAGATGAGTTTAAACGGATTAATGATTCTCTCGGTCATGATGTGGGTGATGCTGTGTTAATGAAAGTGGCGGAAACGCTGCGTCAGTGTGTACGGTATCAGGATACGGTTGCACGGATGGGGGGTGATGAATTTGTTATCCTACTGACAGATATTGACGGTATGTCCGGGGCATCATCTGTTGCTCGAAAAATAATTGATACAATGTCGGAGCCAGTCCATTTATTAAAAAATGAAATTTTAGTTTCGCCGAGTATAGGTATTACATTGGCACCAACGGATAGCCTGAATGCAGACATACTACTAAAGAATGCAGATATGGCTATGTATAAAGCGAAGTCTCTGGGCAGAAATAATTTTCAGTTTTTTACCGAAGAAATGAACACGCAAATCGTAGATCATTTAACGATTGAGAATGATTTGCGCCATGCACTGGAAGCGGATGAGCTATATATCAAGTACCAGCCTAAATGTGAAATGAAAACCAAAAAGCTGGTTGGGGTTGAGGCACTAGTTCGCTGGGATCATCCACAAAAAGGCGAGCTTTCACCGGAGTATTTTATTCCCATCGCGGAAACTGCAGGCCTTATGATAAAGCTCGGAAAGTGGGTTTTAAGGACCGCGTGTAAAGAAATCAAAAAGTTGGAGCAGCAGGGGCTAGCCGATATTGAATTGGCGGTTAATCTGTCGACTCGCCAGTTTCGTGATCCGAATTTAATTGAAACAATACAAATGGCACTGGCGGAGTCAGATTTTCGAGCAGTAAAACTTGAACTTGAAATTACTGAAACCACATTGATGGAGCAGATAGATCATGCGGTTGATTTACTTGATCAAATTAAAGCGCTGGGAATTTCATTAACCATAGATGACTTTGGGACCGGTTATTCTTCACTTAATTATTTAAAACGTTTACCGATAGATACTCTCAAAATAGATAAAGAATTTGTATGTGATATACCTGCGGATAAAGATGATATGGAAATCTCAGCAGCGGTTATTGTCATGGCACACAAGTTAGGACTAAGTGTGGTGGCCGAAGGTGTATCAACTGAGGATCAATGGGCATTTCTAGAAAAAAATCGATGTGATATCGCTCAGGGATACCTGATGGGTAAACCGATGTTAACGGATGAGTTAGTGGAAAAGTTCTCTAAATAATGGCCGTAATACCAGACGCTATAGAAGCATCATAAAAAATACTAATAAATATAACCGTCTAAAAATTCAGTAAAAATCTAACTAAATCAATATCGTTCCTTGAAAAAAAAATGAATACCCACATCTACTGACTAATAGAATATATCACGGGGAAAAACCATGAGAATGGACCGATTAACCAGTAAATTACAAACCGCATTATCTGAAGCACAGTCCCTTGCTGTCGGACGTGATCACCAGTTTATAGAGCCGCTACACCTGATGCTGGCGTTGCTGGATCAGGACGGTGGATCAGTACGTCATTTATTAAGCTTGAGCAATGTAAATGTTAACGGCCTGCGCTCGAAACTGGGGGAAGAAATTGAACACCTGCCACAGGTTGAAGGTAATGAGGGTGAGGTACACCTGTCGAATGACCTGGGGCGGATATTAAATATCACCGATAAACTGGCACAAAAACGCAAAGATGATTATATCTCCAGTGAATTATTTGTACTGGCGGCAATTGAAGAAAAATCCCGTATTGGTGATATTTTGCGTGAGTTTGGAGCAGATAAAAAGGCTTTGGAAGCTGCCATCGAAAAAGTGCGTGGCGGTCAGAGTGTGAATGATCCGAATGCAGAAGAACAACGTCAGGCGCTGGAAAAATATACGGTTGATGTAACTGAACGAGCAGAGCAGGGGAAGCTCGATCCGGTGATTGGTCGCGATGAAGAAATACGCCGCACGATTCAGGTTTTACAGAGACGAACAAAAAACAATCCGGTTTTAATTGGTGAGCCCGGTGTGGGTAAAACGGCTATTGTTGAAGGCTTGGCGCAGCGCATAGTTAACGGTGAAGTTCCGGATGGCATAAAAGGTAAGCGTTTGTTGTCATTAGATCTGGCTGCATTAATTGCCGGTGCGAAATTTCGCGGTGAATTTGAAGAGCGTCTAAAAGCGGTCTTAAATGATCTGGCAAAGCAGGAAGGCCAGGTGATTTTATTTATTGATGAAATTCATACTATGGTGGGCGCGGGTAAATCAGAAGGTGCGATGGATGCGGGCAATATGTTAAAGCCGGCACTGGCACGTGGTGAACTACATTGCGTGGGTGCAACGACCTTAGACGAGTATAGAAAATATATTGAAAAAGATGCGGCACTGGAAAGACGGTTTCAAAAAGTATTAGTTGAAGAACCATCGGTGGAAGATACCATTGCAATTTTACGTGGTTTAAAAGAACGTTATGAAGTACACCACGGGGTTGATATAACCGACCCGGCAATTGTATCTGCGGCGGTGTTATCCCATCGTTATATTACCGATCGACAATTACCAGATAAGGCGATTGATTTAGTTGATGAAGCTGCCAGTCGCATTCGTATGGAAATAGATTCCAAACCGGAAGTGATGGATCGTTTGGAGCGACGTTTAATTCAGTTAAAAATTGAACGTGAAGCACTCACTAAAGAAGACGACAGGGCGTCAAGAGATCGCCTGCTAAAACTGCAGGAAGAAATTGATGTGCTTGAGCAGGAATATCAGGAACTGGATGAAGTATGGGTATCTGAAAAAGCGGCGTTACATGGTAGTGCTTCTATAAAAGAACAGCTAGAGCAGGCTCGACTTGAATTGGAGACCGCAAGCCGTGCAAATGATTTAACCCGCATGTCTGAATTGCAATACGGGCGTATACCCGAGTTGGAAAAAGAATTAGACATGGCATCCCAGGCGGAAATGCAGGAGATGACTTTATTGCGTAATCGGGTGACTGAAGAAGAAATTGCCGAAGTGGTTTCCCGGTCAACAGGAATACCTGTTGCAAAAATGATGGAAGGTGAAAAAGAAAAGCTGCTGAGTATGGAAGAAAATCTTAGCAAGCGCGTAGTTGGTCAGGAAGATGCAGTGATCTCCGTTTCAAATGCGATTCGCCGTTCACGGGCGGGTTTGTCTGATCCAAATCGTCCGAATGGTTCATTTTTGTTTTTAGGGCCAACCGGTGTAGGTAAAACTGAGTTAACCAAAGCGCTGGCAAAATTTTTATTTGATACCGAAGAAGCAATGGTGCGCATTGATATGTCGGAGTTTATGGAAAAACATTCGGTGGCAAAGTTAATTGGTGCACCCCCGGGTTATGTGGGTTACGAAGAAGGTGGGTATTTAACCGAAGCGGTGCGTCGTAAGCCTTACTCAGTTATTTTACTGGATGAAATTGAAAAAGCCCATCCGGATGTGTTTAATATTTTATTGCAGGTGCTGGATGATGGTCGTTTAACCGATGGTCAGGGGCGTACAGTAGACTTTAGAAATACCGTAATTATTATGACTTCTAACTTAGGCTCACAACTGATTCAGGAGTTTACTGAAAAAGGTGATTTCGAAGGAATGAAAGCTGCGGTAATGGAAGTTGTAGGTCAACATTTTCGTCCAGAGTTTATTAACCGGGTGGATGAGTCAGTTGTATTTCATACTCTGGGTCGTGAACAGATACGCTCAATTACTGAAATTCAGATTGGTTATTTGCGCCAGCGTTTGATAGAGAAAGAGCTGAATTTACAGCTAAGCGAAGCCGCATTAGACAAGCTTGGTGAAGCTGGCTTTGATCCGGTGTACGGAGCAAGACCATTGAAACGCGCGATTCAGCAGCGACTGGAAAACTCCTTAGCTCAGCAATTATTAAATGGCGATTTTGTTGCGGGTGATACTATTAATGTGGATGCTGAAGAGGATGAACTGGTTTTTAAATAGCGATGAAAAAGTCGCCTGAATTTTTACAGACTTTTTCTCAATAATGGTAAAACTATGATGGTGAGCTAGAAAAACCACGTTTTAAGCGTACGTTCTACGATCATGTTACGGGAACGTATTCTTAAAACGTGGTTTTTTTACGCTACAATAGAGTTCGCCAGGTTATAGGGTGTATACAAACTACAGCTCATAACGCTCATCTTTATTGAAGTTTTTAGTAATATATACCACCGCATCATCCACGATTTTTTTTACTTCAGCCATCATTTGTGCCCGTTCCTTTGACTCCAGATAAAAAGCCATATCAATTTCATGGCGCATATAACGCGATGGCAATTTGGTTAATGCATAACATGCAATATCAAGAAAAAAATCGGTTGATTGCTCTGGGTGGGCGGGTATTATTTCAGCCTGCAGATAGTCAATCACCAGATGCTCGTAAAAATTGTGTATGCTGGTAAAGTCCATAAAATTTGCTCAATAATAATGGGTTTGAAATAGTTTTAGTATAGACGAGCTAATAGTCATTTTCACTATTGTCGGATATTTCATCAACAACTTCACGAATATATTTAAATATCTGACGGTAGGCAGCAGGTGGCTTGTTATTTTTCTTTTCCCTGGCCGCGTTGCGCACCAGTTGCCGTAGATGACTGCGATCTGCCTGCGGGTATTCATCTAAAAAATCATTAATGCCCCGGTCGCCATTTTCGATAATCAAATCGCGCCATTTTTCCATGCGTTTAAAATCCGCATTATAAATGTCGTGTTTATGTAAAACCCGTTCGACCTGAGCCGCCAGAGTTTCATCATCGAGTCCGCGCATAACCTTGGCAATAAAATGTTTCTGGCGTTTCAGGGCACTATTGGATTTAATGCGCTGGGCTTCTTCAATGGCGCTGCGCAGTTCCTCATCCATATTGATTTGTGCGAGCTCTTCTCTGTTGAGGGCGATCATTTTTTCACCTAGCTCTAGCACTTCATCGCATTCTCTTTTACGTTGGGTTTTACTTACCCAGTTATCATCATCTTCGTTTATATCAGTCATCTTTATTTATTTTTAGTTGGTTTAGTCGCATGCGAACGTTTAGATCTTCGCCCTTATAGTGTTCTATTTTTATCGGTAGATAATACTGTGTTTTAGATAACCAGACATATGACATACGTTTGCTACCTTCTTTAGTGATTTTAATTTTCACGGAGGGCAGGGGTTTGCCGTTGAAATCAATATTTTCAGTGGCTAATACAGTATAGGTGAATTTATAGATATGGCCCTTATCTACAATAAAAAAATGATTACTGGTGATATCCGGGTTTAGTCGAAAATCATTGCTAACCAACAAAAGTAAAAGCTGCCGGGACCAGACTTTTTTATCGGTTGTTAAAGCATAATCCTTATGTTTGTAACTGCCATTAATCAGGGTCCCACCTGTCTGCGGATATTTAAATGCAATATTCTGATTTTTTTTATGGCCTTCTTCCCGAGTAAAATTAAAACTGTGTTGTTGCGGTAATGTTAGTGCTGCATTCTCCGGCCAGTCTAAAATACTGAGTTCGGTTGGTTCCTCGTTTACAAAAAAAGTGGCCAGACCCTGGGCCTGTGCAATAGATGAATAGTTAATTACACCGTGTTGATAAGTCAGGGTATTTTGCATGTCACCCACGTGGGTGCCATATTTTTCAATTTGATAAAAACTCTGGTGGTTGGGGGGGAGTGTAAATGCCGGCTTTACCTCTGCCGTTGCTGCCCTTGCGAATACCAGGCCAACTAGTACCAGTGCGCAACTTATTGTCGTAAACCTTATGAAATTAAGAGCTGATTGTTGATCCATTTAGCTGGGCCTTCCAGTAGTTGTCTGTCTAGGTACACCTGTTGATCGATCATCTCAAGGCGTTGTTGCGCAATCCATTCAATTACCATTGGGTAAATAATATGTTCCTGTTGGTGGATGCGTTGCTGCAAGGTTTCAGGGGTATCGTTTTGTGTCACATTAATAATTGCCTGTAAGACCAACGGCCCTCCATCGAGTTCATTGCTAACATAGTGCACGGTAACCCCGTGCTGTTTTACGCCGGCATCAACGGCCCGTTGATGGGTATTCAGCCCCCTGAACTCGGGGAGCATTGAAGGGTGTATATTTAACATACGCCCCTTAAAGTGCTCCACAAACTCATCGGTGAGTATGCGCATAAAACCTGCGAGGATAATCAGGTCAGGCTGGTGTCGGTCAATTTCCTGGATCAGCTGCCGGTCAAATTCTTCGCGGCGGGTAAAGTTTTTATGGTCCAGGGTGATTGCTGGAATATTAGCATCACGTGCCCGTTGAAGGCCCTTAACATCGGGGCGGTTGCTGATGACCGCTTTAATGTTAGCGTGGAGTTTACTGGCAGCAATGGCGTCAATGATAGCCTGTAAATTTGAGCCGCTGCCGGAAATTAGCACAACGAGGTTTAAGCGGGGTGTTGTCATATGGTTCAGGTTTTATTTTGTCATTCCCGAATGCCTGTATCAGGGATGACAGTGTAAATAGTTAATTATTACTGGCTTGAACTGAATATCAATTATTCAATCACAACATCCGCTGCGCCATTCGAGCTGGTTATCTCACCGAGTTTAAATGCGGTTTCACCGGCTTTATTCAGTACTTCAATGGCGCTGTCCGCATCTTCTTGATTAACCACCAGCACCATGCCAATGCCACAGTTGAAGGTACGGTACATTTCCTGATCTGCAATATTGCCCTGGGTTTGCAGCCATTTGAAAACAGTGGGTAACGTCCAGCTGTTTTTATTAATCCGGGCGCGAGTGTTCTCCGGCATGACCCGCGGCAGGTTTTCAGTTAGGCCACCGCCGGTAATATGCGACATGGCATGAATATCAATCTGTTCGAGCAGGCGGTGAATGCTTTTCACATAAATACGCGTCGGGGCAAGCAGGGCATCCCCCAGTGTCTGTTCACCGCAGGGCTCGCTTAAATCCGCATTACTCACTTCAATGACTTTGCGAATCAGCGAGTAGCCATTTGAGTGGGGGCCGGAGGAGGCGATGCCTATAAGCACATTGCCGGCTTCAACTTTGCTGCTGTCGATAATCTGATCTTTTTCAACGATGCCGACACAGAAACCCGCCAGATCGTAATCACCTTCGCTGTACATACCGGGCATTTCGGCAGTTTCGCCGCCGGTAAGGGCGCAGCCGGATTGCAGGCAGCCCTCGGCAATACCTTTAATTACGTCTACAGCAACCGCGTTATCGAGCTTGCCAGTGGCGTAGTAATCGAGAAAATACAGGGGCTCTGCCCCCAGCACTAAAATGTCATTTACACACATGGCCACCAGATCGATGCCGATGGTGTCGTGCTTGTTGAGTTGCAGAGCAAGCTTGAGTTTGGTGCCGACGCCATCTGTACCGGACACTAAAACAGGTTTCTGGTAACGATCTAGCGGAATTTCGAATAGGGCGCCAAAGCCGCCGAGGCCCCCCATCACTTCCGGGCGCATAGTGCGTTTTACATGGGGTTTAATCTGCTCAATCAGGTCTGCACCGGCATCGATATCGACACCCGCATCTCGATAGTTAAGGGATGGGCTGGAAGAATTGTTTGAATCTGTTTGCGACATTGTGAACCTGGGAACCATGAGGATTAAAAGTTGTGGTATTGTACATCTTCCCGACAATGGTCACGAATAAAAATGAAGCGTATAACCCCTTTTTTTAGTTTATTTATCTTATTAATGCTGTCTGCGAATCTGCCGGCGGCGGTTATTAAACAAATCTACGAAGTTAGTCAGCCCGTGGTGAGCCAGGATAAACAAATTCGCGCAGCAGCATTTGAGCAGGGGCTTATTGAAGTAGTGGTACGGGTTTCAGGCAATAGCCTGGCGCCTACACAGATAGACCTTAAGCAGGCTGCTCGCATGGTGCGACAGTACCATTACAAGGCAATGAGCCAGTCGGAAATTGATGCCTATTTGAAAAAAACCAGTAGTCTTGTTGCACCAAAATTCAAATTATGGATGCAGTTTGATGATGCCAGGGTAAAACAGTTGCTGCGCAGTAACGGTTTGCCGATCTGGGGTTATCAGCGCCCTAATGTGCTGGTGTGGCTCGCAGTGAAGGATGGACGAAATCGCTATCTGCTAAAAAAATCCGATGTTTCCCAGATAAAAGATGCGGTCACGCTTGAGGCAAAACGCCGGGGTCTGCCTTTGGTCTGGCCGGAATATGATGCGCAGGATAAAAAAGTGGTTAGCTTTATTGATGTCTGGGGAGAATTTCTGGAACCGGTAAAGCAGGCTAGCAAACGCTATCCGGTGGACGCGGTGGTTCTGGGGCGCATGGACTGGTCTAAAGGCAGCTGGACAGTTAACTGGTCTTTATTAATGGATAACAAAACTGAAAGCTGGAAGTTATCCGCCGTGGATCTGGGAATTTTAATGAACAGTGGGGTGGGGGTTGCAACCGATCAGATTTCACGACGTTTTGCCGTCTATGCGGATAGTGCAAATGATGGTGAGCTAGTTTTACGGGTGAGTGATTTAAATAGCCTCGGGCAATATGCTAAAGCCTCCCATTATCTGGCATCACTTGCGCCGGTAAGAAATGTTTATGCATCAGAGGTTAACAAGTATCAGGTTGATTTTCATATTGAACTGAGCGGCGACGAAAGTGATTTAAAACGTATTATCGCACTGGGTAAGACCCTGCTGCCGGATACTCGCCCACTACCTGAGATAACGCCCGAAGATAAATCTCAGACCGGTGCTAATGGGAACTTGCCAGTGGATGTTAATCAACCGGTGCCCGGGCAGGTGCCGAGTATGTTACCGGATGCACCGCTGCGTAAAAAACCTTCAAATATTTTACGTTACAGGTTAAATGGATGAGTGATAAGCCAATAAAGCGTATTAGTGATTCGCAAAAATGGATGATTTTTTTAGGCCTGTCGCTTAGCGGATTTTTACTGTATTTATTAGCACCGGTATTAATGCCGTTTTTTGCAGCGGCCTTGCTGGCCTATTTGGGTGATCCGATTGTTGATCGTCTGGAAATTAAATTCAAAGTAAAGTTTTCAGCGGAGGTTGCGCGTTCTATTGCGGTAGCTATTGTGTTTATTTCGCTGTTTAGTTTTTTAACAATTATGGCTTTTTTAATTTTGCCATTGCTCGGGCAGCAGTTGAGTTATCTAGTGTCCAATATGCCAACATATCTCGATTATATTCAGCATAATGTTTTACCTCTGGCCGGTGAGCTTTTAGGCCTGGACACTTCGGTGTTCGATCTGGCATTACTGAAACAGTTATTTGTTTCAAATTATGTGAAGGCTGGTGGTGTGCTTGCGCAAATAATATCATCTATTGCTTCATCCGGTTTTGCGCTGTTGGCCTGGTTGGTGAATATAGTATTAATACCGGTAGTGACTTTTTATCTATTGCGCGACTGGGATGTGTTGATTGCAAACATAGATGAGTTATTACCAAGAAAAAATCAGCCAGTAATTCGGCAGCTGGCAAAACAGTCAGATGAAGTTTTATCATCTTTTTTGCGCGGCCAGTTTGTAGTCATGCTGGCACTGGGTGCTGTGTATTCTACTGGACTGTGGTTTATTGATTTAAAACTGGCGCTGCTCATAGGTATGCTCGCAGGACTGGTGAGCTTTGTACCCTATTTAGGTTTCATTGTCGGCATTGTTGCGGCCAGCGTAGCCATGTTATTACAGACGCACGATGTGATGCAGTTAATTCCGGTGATCATCGTTTTTAGTATCGGCCAGATGCTTGAGGGCATGCTCTTAACGCCAGTGCTGGTAGGGGATAAAATTGGCATGCATCCGGTGGCGGTTATCTTTGCCGTGCTAGCTGGCGGACAGCTGTTTGGTTTTGTGGGTATTTTACTGGCTCTGCCGGTGGCGGCTGTGCTGGTGGTGCTGTTGCGTTATGTTCATAAAGAATATCTATCCAGTTCAATTTTTAATAATGCATCCTGATTATTTTTTATTATTTTAATTTTTTATTTGATTACTTAAATGTTTACCCAGTTAACCCTAGATATCGCATTAAAAGACAGTTTTACTTTTGATAATTTTATTGCAGCTGAAAATCAGTTGCTGGTTGATCTTCTGAAGAATGAAAATAATAGTGAAAAACAGGTTTATATCTGGGGTGCTCATAACACCGGCAAAACGCATCTTTTACAGGCACTCTGCCAGTTTCATTCAAACGCCCATTTAAATAATGATATTAAACTCAGTTATTTGCCGTTAAAACAGCTGATTGATTTCTCACCGGAAATTTTTCAGGGGCAGGAAGCCATGAATATATGTTGTATTGATGATGTGCAGTTATTGCAGAAAAAAAGCGATTGGCAGGAAGCCCTGTTTGATTTAATTAACCGAGCGAGAGAGAGTGGAACCTGCCTGATTATCTCCGCCTGTCAGCCCCCTGCTGAAATTAATATTGAGCTGAAAGATCTGGTGTCCCGGTTGCAATGGGGGCCGGTATTTAAATTAAATTTGCTAGGCGATAGTGAAAAATATCAGGCATTACAGCAGCGGGCTAACAACCGGGGGTTTGATTTAGATGATAATGTGGCGATGTATTTATTGAACAACTGTAACCGCGATATTGCGGATTTATTAGCGGTATTAGATACGTTGGATAAAGCGCAGTTGCAGCAGCATCGTCGCCTGACTATTCCGTTTGTTAAGTTGGTACTGGAAAAATAAATTTTTATTTGCCGACGGGCTATTTTTTGCTTTGGGAAAAATTCGGGAGATGGGTAAAACTTAAAGTGTATCCAGCCACTCGGTTATTTCATCCAGTAATGCTTCTTCACGGTCATTAAAATAATGGTCAGCTTTTTCCACCACCCACTGCTGTGATTTCGGGTTTGCTGCCTGTTGAATGTTTTTCCATCTGCGCGGGGCATTTCTCTGTACTGCGGGGTAATCATTTTCACCACGAATATCGAGGACAGGAATTTTAATATCCTGCAGTGGAAAAGCCTCCGGCATCGGCTGACCATAATCGGTTGGGCCCATACCTATACCAATAAATGCACGTATTCCCGCGTTGGGGTTGGCGTGCAACCAGTCAACCGCCATATACACTCCGCAACTGTGGGCTAGTAGAATAATATTCTTCTGGTTTTTCAGTTTAATAAATTCAACCGCTGCATTAATTCTGGGGTGAGCTTCGGGCAGGATATCCAGATAGTCATAAAAAGAGGATTCATTATCTAATACCGGCATTTGAATCGACAGGGTATTCCAGTCATTTTCGGTTAATCCGGTGCGTAAAGGAAAAACCAGTTTGGGCCAGTTCGGATGAAAACCCCGGCCATGTATTATAATAATCGTACCCTTTGCTGGCTGTTCTGCGGCGGGCATGTAAATAGATAAAAATTCGTGACTGCCGGTGTTTAAAAATACCGCATCGCCGTCCACAATGTAGTCCGCCACCTGCTCCCGCATGCGTTTTTCTTTGGCCAGGTCAGATGCAAAGAGTGGGCGGTACAAAGCTGTAACAAGAATAAAGCCTGTTGCCAATAAAATTGTCCATGAGGTTTTTCTCGGGATTGCCCTCGAGATTGCACGAGCGATTGGCAGAAGAATCGTCAGGTGAGTAGACGAGCCGCCCTGATATGATGCAGGTATAAACATAAACCTGATTTTAGACAAGATTATATTAATTTACCAGAACACCGGATGCATATTGGCATTTGAGTTGACCAATGATTAGAGATGCTTGTGTCTTAATAATTTTAATTTTGGTTTTCGATTAACGGAAATATTTTATTGCTCTCATAATCAATGCGTTGTTTTATTTTTTCCAGCATTTCCTGTGAGTTACCGCAGAATGCCTGGTGATGATGATCAGCACCGGAGGCTTTGCACCAGAGTTTGACGTAAGCTGAAAATTCTTTTTTGATTTCCTTGGCGCTGTCGTGAAAACGTTGGGCGATTTCACTAATATCGGGGTTATCGTGTCTGGCTAATTCCGAGTATATGGTATTATCTTCAAAAACCAGGTGCATCCAGACTTTTTCATTAAAGCGGGAAACAAGATCACAAACGAAAGGGTTAGTAATGAGATTTTTGTTATCGAGTAATGTACTGATCACCTCAATTAAATCACTGATTTCCTGATTCTGTTTTTTTAGTTCTTTGAGTGTGTACATGACAGCTCCGGATAAAGTAAGGGGGATACTAGCAAGTTAGCGTGCTCGTAAAATATTAAAATGATTTAAATTAACTATTAACATCACTTATGAGGTTCGGGTGAATTCGCCGCCGCATTATTTGCCATACCCTGAAAGCGGGTAAACAGCATGCTACCCATAAAAAATAACACGCTCAACAAACTGAAAATGATGCCGAAATTACGCGTGCTTTCATCCCCCGCATACCAGATGCCAATGACAAAATAAAATAATGCCAGGTACATTGCCCAGGCATGGGTATAAACCTTGCCATGCAAAAGCCCCTTTAATGGAAACATTAATGGGCCTAATTGAACGAGCAGCGTAATCGACATAAATTTTGCTGGTAACGGCACGATTATCAAATGCCAGAGAGGAATAAATATGAGCAAGCCAAAATAACCGCACAGGGTGCTCAAGCGGGAAAGTTTAATTTTATCCATAGACATTCTAAATTATTGATTTAAGAGTTGGCTTTAAGTTTAATTGCGGTTTCAGCAACCCGTCGACCGAGTGCCAGACAAAGGCTTTTCTCGTTTTCATCTAAAGGTGCATTATTGTCGCTATTCAAACGGCTGGCACCATAGGGCGTGCCACCGGTGGTAGTTTTATGCAGCGATGCTTCGCTATAGGGCAGCCCCATTAAAATCATTCCATGGTGCAGCAGCGGTAAAAGCATACTTAACAGAGTGGATTCCTGACCGCCGTGAATGCTTGCGGTGGAGGTAAACACTGCAGCGGGTTTATCAATCAGAGCGCCTGACATCCACAAACTTCCACTGCCATCAATATAGTGCTTTAAGGCGGCGGCCATATTACCGAAGTGAGTCGGGCTTCCCATAATCAGGCCGCTACATTCAAGCAGGTCTGAGTGTTGTGCATAGGGCGCACCTGCTTCCGGTACAACGGGTTCGGTGGCATCACATACCGCGGAAATAGCCGGTACGGTGCGTAAGCGGGCCTGTACTCCATCCACTTCTTCAACGCCGTGGGCGATTGTGCGAGCCATCTCGGCTGTAGAGCCGCCCTGACTATAATATAAAACCATAATTTCAATCATTTAGAGTCCCTTTAAAGAATGCTTAAAACTGTTTCAGGCGGGCGCCCAATAGCCGCTTTACCATTGCTGATAACGATGGGGCGTTCAATCAATTTTGGAAATTTTACCATGGCTTCAATTAACTGGTCACGGCTAAGCGATTCATCCGCCAGATTGTTGTCTTTATATTCTGCTTCGTGGGTTCTCATAAGTTGTCGCGGCTGCAGCTTGAGCATATTGAGAATATCGTCCAGTTCCTGCTTGTTGGGTGGAGATTGCAAATATTCCACCACATTGGCCTGAATACCTTTTTCGGTCAGCAGATCCATTGTCATACGTGATTTGGAGCATCGTGGATTGTGATATATTTTTATAGCATCAGTCATTTATAAAACCTGAAATAGTCCGGGTGGCAAGGATAGCGTATTTATTGGCTATACGGTAGGTGTCGGAGCACGAACTATGAAATTTTTAAATTCGTTTAAAAAGGATGATTTGAGTCACACGCCGGTGAATGAAAACTTACCTATTTGGGGGATTTGCTTGACACTTCGCGGTGTCATTGCTAATTTCCCCTAACTAACTATAAAATAAAAGTCCACGGAGACGTTTAAGATGAAATTTAACCACATTT
>Ga0316205_10000907_pt1 | contig 43081 bp, 34 predicted proteins | sample 3monthpyrite_MG_FD_204941 | JGI IMG/M metagenome (GOLD analysis project Ga0316205, IMG submission 204941) | Microbial mat bacterial communities from mineral coupon in-situ incubated in ocean water Damariscotta River, Maine, United States -... | ecosystem: Environmental > Aquatic > Marine >...
TCGACATAAAACAAGAAAAACAAATAAAACCCGTTTCAGCCTAGGCTGAAACGGGCTTTTCTTAGGTAATAACTAAAATTCTATCTTTTTATCACACGTTTGGTCGTTGTGCCATTTTCCGTATGTATTTTCAGAAAATAAACGGCCGCTTCCTTGGAAGACAGGTCAATTACATAGTTAACATTCTGATTATCAAATATCAAATCATCGATCTTTCTTCCTCTAATATCATATATCTCTATGGCATCAATAGTGATTTTTGGCGAAGTTACTGTAACAATATCTCGTGTTGGATTCGGAAAGACAGAAATAATATCTAAAGCGGTATCATTAGTGTTCAATATTTCATATTCAAATTGCAATGTAAATCGCTCATTGAACGTTCCTTTATTACTTCTAAAGCTATAGTTTTCTTGACTCAAATTGGTAAGGACGTTAAGTTCATTATCAATCAAGTAAACGGTGGCATTTTCAATGGCGGCGCCCTTCACATCAGCAATTGAAATGGTAAAATCAGTTTGGGCATCTACTTGACTAGCAAAGCCCATAAGTACCTTAATGTCATCGTCAAATTTTTCTCTGGTCTGAATTCCTAGTTGCTCGCTTCCATCTTCAAGATGTGAGTACAGAGAAATAAAAGTTGATAACCTATCTGTATCATATCCAGAATCAAGTGCTCCCGTTGCTTCTGGATTAAACGCGATGAGTGCATTACTTTGTATTTCGTATTGATCATTCTGCACGTCTAACCAAATACGATCTACCGTATAATCTGGTGTACGTAAGGTTGTATTTCCTGTAGTTCGACGCATGCCATTGGTGAAAGTAACAGTTCCTGACCCTATTGCCTTAATTCCGAAGCCTTGGCTTGTGGAGATAATTCCATTTGGCTCTGTAGTATTTCCAACCAGTTCATTGGCTGCCTTTGTTCCTCCAGAAAGGTTATACATTGATATATCACCCATACTGAAATTAATACTATTTGATCCGGGAATGGAGGTAGATGGCGGTGTTAGATGTTCCCAGAAATATACTTCATTCACAAGCGCATTTCCATTGATAAAATCAACCGCGGAAATGGGCGAAGGATATGGATTTGCATATACATTGGGTGTGCCGTCTGGATTGGTTCCCGCTCCATTATAAACAACGGGGCGTTCAACATCACCATTATTCAAAGAACCTCTATCATAGATAAAGTTGTAAGCTATATTAGCTGGATCTGTATATCCTGTTTGAGGTCTTACAATATATCCTTCCCCTACATTTATAGGTCCTGAAGCGAATTGATTCCAAAAATCACCATTGTCATCGGCAAAATTGGTTCCCCCTGCTGGAACTCCTGGATGTGGGATAAAATTGGCCGGAGTATGTTGAAGCACCAAAAACGCAGAGTTAAAAACGTCTGTTCTGGTTTCTTTAGTCATTGGACTTCCCATCACCATCCAATCTCTGTTTTGTAGCACCGGAGTGATAACATGTACGTTAATAGTACCATTATTGGTTACTTTAACATCTTTATCACTTTGAACCACGCTAGCTTCATGTTCAATAATAAGTGTTCCGTCTACAATTATTTCACTTTCAATATCAAGATAATCGCCAGCTCTAACCGTAACTGTATTGCCTGGGCGTACAATAAGTGTACAGGCCTCTATATCTCCACTCACGGCGGTATCATAATTTGAATCTATAATAGCCGCTCTTGATGAAGTTGGAGTACCATTGTTCCAGCTTGCTCCAGAAAAAGTGGTAATAACACCACATGCATTGCTTTCAAATTGGCCTGTAAACATTCCTCGTCCAAAGGTGGCAGCCAAAATGGTTCGATCTGCGCTTCGGTAATCAAAAGATAATATTTTCATATCGCTCATACCATTTTGAGACTGTACCCAAGTTGGATTGGTGCTGCTAAAATCATTGGTTTTCCAAACCCCCAATTCCGTACCAATAATTACTTCATTGGTATCTAACGGATTTTGAAGAATACATTTTACAGGCATATCTGGAAGATTTCCTTCTTTACTTACCCAAGTTGGGCTTCCGCTATTTCCGTTGCTGGTATACCATATACTAGTTACTCCATAATTATGGAAGGTTACCATAATTTCATTCTCGCTTTGTCCATATCTAATGTCCGAAACAGCCCCTACTTGTCCAGGAATAGAAATATCTGCCCAGGTAGGTGTTCCGCTTACATTATTCATTCTAATTAATTTACCTAGGGCTGTTCCTACTAAAAAACGATTGTTTGTATAGGGAGAAGCCGTAAAATAGGTAGGCACTGTGTTGAGCATTGCGTTTGACAAGGTTGTTCTACCAATACTAGGTCCTGAAGGATCAATGGCCCATCGGTATATTTGGTATGTGGTTCCGCTTGTAGCATTTGAAAGCAATACGTTGGTATTACTATCTAGTCCACATTGATTTACAAAATCTCCTGTGTTATCGCTATTAGGGAAATTACCCAAGTAAGTTCCTCCATACGTTATATATCTAAAGTTATTATATACATAGGTTGAAACCATATACTGACTGTCTTGATCAATAAAAGCCCAACACCCATCACCTCCCGTGACTTCCACGGAAGATCCAATACCCGCCGGGGCACCGTTGATCAATTGGGATCCATTGTCTTGTGCACCAGCTAATAACTTATCTGTTCCAGTAGGTTGATTAATTGCTGCTTTATAAAACTGAGTCACGTTGTACCCATTGTTTCTGGCGTTGGTAGAAGTACCTCCATTGTTTGAATAGAATACACCTCCATCATTTCCAAAAATAACGCGATTGGAAGAGGTAGTCCCATTGGAAGCAAAGGCAATACCATGCTGATCTGCATGTACTTCTTGTTCTCCAAAACCACCATACCAATGTGAGAATTGGTTCCAACTACTGGCCGAATTTGTAGATTTAAACAAATCAATACCGCCAACATATAAGATGGCGTCATTTTTAGGATCAACCCCAATCATGAGGTCATAAAAACTTTGTCCACGTGTAAAGTCCGTAGCAGCTATTCCCGTATCGGCATCATTGGGTTGAGACATCGATATTGGTGCAGAAGAAAATCCATTGGTTGTTCTGTAGATTTTTACCGGGTTTCCGGCATCAGTACGGTCTTCGGCAAGCACATATATTTTATTGGCTTGTTGCTGTGAACAAGCAAGTTCTACACGTCCATTGTCTCCCAAATTACGTACAAATTGCCATCCGTTTCCATCGTTTGAAAAGACAACGCCTCCTCCTTCTCCAGTTGAATAGCTATATTTTGTGCCCATCCATAATTTTCCATCGGCTCCAATATCAAAATCATTCGGCGCATAAAAATCTCCTGGCGAGCTTTCGTACAAGCTTCCAGTTAGGCGTGTAAAATTAGTTCCGTCGGTACTTCGATACAATCCAATGGTATTATCTCCTAACCAGATCCATCCTGAACCCGCAGAATCTGACGAAACTTCTTCGGTATAGGCCATAGCATCGGCACCAAAGAAAACTTCTGTTTGATTGGTTACTGGATTATTCCAGGCTATAATGTCTTGTACATAGGTTAGCTTATCTTCAGCAGAAGTTCCTCCGCTATAAATATTAAACCAATTTTCACCACCATCTTCAGACTTATAGATACCGTTTCCATTGACAGCACCCCATGTATATACCTCTCCAGTACCAATATACATGATATCGCTATCATTGGGGTCAACGGTTATACTTGTAACAGCTAAATTACCGGGCACTCCAGATACGCGTTGCCAGACAGAAGCCGTACTTCTAATGTCATCATTTACCCACAAACCACCGCTTACTCCTCCGGCAAACACCTTGATATTACTTCCGGGGGCAAACATAAGAGCGTGGGTACGGCCTCCAACATTGTCTGGACCTCTTTCTACCCAATTATTACTTGAAGTTCCTGGAGCTGATCTCATGCCAGGGTTTGATGCAATCTCTTTTTGAAGTTGATGTACTTTTTCAGGTGCTGGACGCAAAAGATTAGGGTCGCTTGTATACAGCCATTCTTGTTCATAGTATTTGTTTGGCGGTAATCCTTTGGCCAAACGATCTTCTTTGGAAAGTTTCATCGTCTCCCTAAAGGGGTGATTCTCCAAGAAGTCCGCATAATTTTCAGCAGTTTCGTTTGTACTATTTTTCACTTCATTAGTATCAAGATTCCTACTTTCAGTAAAAAACATTACTAAGAGAAAGGTAATAAAGGAAAGGAAAATAATACTAAAAAATCTTTTGTGAAAAATTTCACGCGGGGAGATAGATTTCCTGCTCATATTAAGATTGGTTTATGATGATTTGGCTTAATTAACAGATTCAAAAATAGCATTTTATCGTTTAAACGCAATAATTTATCGATGAAATGCATAAATCTTTTACAAAAAAGCAAAATACATGCGTCCCTTGGGCGTTAAAACGGGCAAACATGAGCCCATAAAAAAACCGCCCATAAGTTTGGGCGGTTTTTTATCTATACTATTTTTAGAGGTTATCCTCCAAAGTCGTCAAATCGAATATTTTCATCTGGAATTCCGAAGTCCTCACCCATTTTCTGAACCGCTTGATTCATTAATGGAGGTCCACAGAAATATAGTTCGATATCTTCTGGTGTTTCATGGTGGTTTAAGTAGTTATCAATAACCACTTGGTGAATAAACCCTACAAAACCATCTCCAGCTTCGTCATTGATATCAGTTTTCACTTTCCAATTATCTTCAGGTAATGGTTCAGATAGGGCCAAATAGAACTTAAAGTTTGGGAACTCTTTTTCTAGTTGTTCGAAATGATCTAAATAGAAAAGTTCTCTTTTAGAACGTCCTCCATACCAATAAGTAACTGTACGTCCAGTCTCTAATGTTCTAAAAAGGTGATATAAATGCGATCGCATGGGTGCCATACCGGCTCCACCACCTACATACAACATTTCAGATTCTGAAGGATTGATAAAGAACTCGCCATAAGGTCCAGAAATAACAACCTTATCTCCTTCCTTACAATTAAAGATATAAGAAGAGGCAATACCTGGGTTCACAGACATCCATTGATTTTTTGCACGATCCCATGGTGGCGTAGCAACACGAACGTTTAACATAATCTCACGCCCTTCAGCAGGATACGAAGCCATAGAATAAGCTCGCTCTATTGTTTCGGTATTTTTCATTACTAAAGGCCATAATCCAAACTTATCCCATTCTGCTTGAAATTTATCTGGAGCATCATGCTCTTCAGGATGTGCTGTGATATCCATATCACTAAACTTTACTTCGCATGGTGGTATTTCAATTTGGATATACCCACCTGCCTTGTAATTCATGTCTTCAGGAATCTCAACTACAAACTCTTTAATAAACGAGGCTACGTTGTAGTTACGCACTACAGTGGCATCCCATTTTTTAATTCCGAAGACCTCTTCGGGAATATGAATATTCATATCCTGTTTCACTTTTACCTGGCAAGACAAGCGTACCCCAGCCTTCAATTCTTTTCGAGAAAAGTGAGGCGTCTCGGTTGGCAATGCTTCTCCACCGCCTTCAAGCACGTGGCATTCACATTGAATACAAGTTCCACCACCTCCACAAGCAGAGGGTAAAAATATTTTTTGGTTTCCTAGTGTTGAAAGAAGTGTTCCTCCGGAAGCCACCTCTATCTTCTTCTCATCATTAATTGTAATGGTCACGGGACCGGAAGGGGACAATTTTTCCTTGGTATATAATAATATTGACACCAACGCCAATATTAACACCAAAAAGGCAACCACCGTTGCAATAATAACTCCTAAAGTACTTGCTGCTAAAAACATAGTCTTACTGGTATTTCTTAATTTTCGGCGACCTCTTGGGTTGCCTCCACAATATCTTTCTTAAGCTCTTCAGATTGAACCGCGGTTTCTAAAGTTTCTATGGGTTCTTCATCTCCTCCTGTTAACATACCTCCAAAACTCATAAAACCAATCGCCATCAATCCTGTAATTATAAACGTAATTCCTAAACCACGAAGTGGCGCTGGAACGTTTGAATATCTAATTTTTTCCCGAATGGCAGCAATGGCAACAATGGCAATAAACCATCCTATTCCAGAGCTAATTCCATAATTAAGCGCTAGCGTAAATGTCTCGATTTCTCTTGATTGCATGAATAAAGATCCTCCTAAGATTGCACAGTTCACAGCAATTAGTGGAAGAAAGATACCCAGCGAATTATACAACGACGGAGAAAATTTTTCTACAATAATCTCCACCAGTTGCACCATTGTAGCTATGGTTGCAATAAACAATATAAAGGACAAAAAGCTAAGATCGTAATCGGCATACTCTTCACCCAACCATGTTAAAGCCCCTTCTTGTAAAATGTATTGATCCAACAACCAGTTAAGAGGCACGGTGACAGCTAATACAAAAATTACTGCGGCACCTAATCCTACAGCGGTAGTTACTTTTTTAGAAACAGCTAGGTACGAACACATCCCTAAGAAATAGGCAAATACCATGTTGTCTACAAAAACCGACTTAAAAAATAATTCTATATGCTCCATCTTTCTAGTGTTCTTCTATTAATTCTTTATTTCTTGAACGTTGTACCCAGATGATGATTCCCACCACGATCAATGCCATTGGTGGTAATACCATAAAACCATTGTTTTCGTATCCAATGGCGTACAATCCTGTTTTCTCAACAGAATCACCCAACACTTTAAATCCAAATAGTGTTCCCGATCCAAGAAGTTCTCTAAAGAAACCTACAATAATTAAGATCACACCGTATCCAGCCGCGTTTCCAACACCATCCAGAAAAGATTTCCAAGGTCCATTTCCTAAAGCAAAAGCTTCAAAACGTCCCATAATGATACAGTTGGTGATAATTAACCCTATAAATACCGAAAGTTCCTTACTTAACTCATAGGCAAAGGCCTTAAGTACTTGATCTACTATAATAACCAAGGTGGCTACTACAATTAACTGAACAATGATTCTGATTTTGGATGGAATAATATTTCGCATTAACGAAATAACCACGTTTCCTACACCTAGTACAAAAACTACCGAAATAGCCATCACAATAGAAGGCTTTAGTTGAGCAGTAATTGCTAGCGCCGAACAAATTCCTAATACCTGAATGGTAATAGGGTTGTTATCCGCTAACGGGTCCAATATTAGTTTACTGTCTTTTTTTGATAATAGTCCCATAGCTGCTATTATTTGTTTAAAGATTTAAAATAAGACACGTACATTCTAATGTCCTTCTTAAGCATGGCCGAAACACCGTCGCCGGTAATTGTTGCACCCGCCAAAGCATCTACTTCTTGATCTGTGGTGTCTTCATTTTTCGGATCGTTATTTCCTTTGGCTACCTTAATACTACCAAAAGAACCATCATTTAAAAAACTTTCTCCAACAAAATCGTCCATAAAGAAGCGTTGTTTAATTTCCGCTCCTAAACCGGGTGTCTCACCCTTGTGGTCAAAATAAACACCTTGCACTGTCATTGACTCATCAACCGCCACAAAGCCCCATATAGCATCCCAAAGTCCTTTACCTCTAACCGGCATAACATAAATTGTCTTACCGTCTTTCTCTCCAATAAATAAAGGAAGCTTTCGCGTATAGGTTTCATCCTTAGCTTTATTAGCTTCTTTTTTGATGTCAATTAAATACGCCTGATCATCCTCGGTTTGCTTGTCTCCTTCAATAACAATTTGTTTGGTGATGTACTTTGCAAACTCATCTTCTACTTTATCTGTTCCAATGAAAACAACATCATTGGCTCCTTCATTTCCATTTACTCCCATAGCATACAGAATATTCTGTTGCTTTTCATATCGCTCGTTCGCCTTAATCAAAGGTTTCAATCCGCTGGCAAAACCTGCGAGGAGTGAACCTACTATCACCACCATTGCAATGGCGAAGATTATGGTATAACTGTTTTTATCTGTATTAATCGCCATACTATTAAGCTGTTTTAACTTTTAGACGTTTCATTCTTCTTTTAATGTTCCCTTGCAACACATAGTGGTCTATGGTTGGAGCCATTACATTCATAAGTAATATTGCTAACATTACTCCTTCCGGATATGCCGGATTAAATACACGTATCAAGATTGAAATAAACCCAATTAAGAAACCGTATATCCATTTCCCTTTATTGGTTTGAGAGGCAGTTACGGGGTCTGTCGCCATATAGACTGCTCCAAAGGCAAAACCTCCTATCAATAGGTGGTGCCAGAATTCGGTACTCATTAGTCCGTAGAATTTACTTCCCGTACCAATCCACTCTGCGCTTACTACTCCATTAAAGATAAGCCCCATGGCCAATGCACCAAGTGTTGTTGAGAGCATAATTCGCCAACTTCCAATTTTTGTAAAGATGAGGAATAAACCTCCCAACAATATTAATAAAGCTGATGTTTCACCCACGGATCCTGGAATGAATCCATAAAACATATCCATAATCTCGTATCCAGCATCGTTGTTTTGAGCGAGACTTCCTAATATGGTCTCTCCAGAAATGGCATCCGGTTGGCCTACAGTATCAACTGCGCCATGGACCCACACCTTGTCTCCACTCATCCAAGTAGGATAGGCAAAGAACAAGAAAGCTCTAATCGTTAAGGCAGGGTTGAGAATATTCATTCCCGTTCCTCCAAAGACTTCTTTTCCAATGACTACTCCAAAGATAATGGCTACTGTTAGCATCCATAGTGGAATATCAACAGGAACTATCAAGGGAACTAACATTCCCGTTACTAAATATCCTTCCTCTACTTCGTGGCCTTTTATTACTGCAAATAGAAACTCTATTCCCAGTCCTACTCCATAGGACACAAGCACCAACGGAAGTACTTTCCAAGCTCCAACGGTGAAATTATCTAAGGTCCAAAATTCTGGACTTAAAAATCCTGCAGAAACGGCTTCAATCTCTCCGGCTCCCACATGATGTTGATAACCAGCATTGAATATTCCGAAGATAAGACAAGGAACCAATGCCATAATTACCATGTTCATGGTACGCTTAAGATCATCTGCTATCCGAATGTGCGAACCTGAATGGGTTGTTTCATTTGGTAGATATAAAAACGTGTGAAGCGCATTAAACGCAGGTGCCATCTTGGTGCCCTTGTATTTTTCTTTTAGCGTATGTAATTTTTGTTTCAATCCCATAGCGTTATCCTATTTCTTTATACATTAAATCCAACCCTTCTCTAATGATGGCCTGATGCGGTTGCTTAGAAACACAAATAAACTCCGTAAGTGAAAAGTCTTCAGGAGCTACTTCATACATTCCTAATTGTTCCATGGCGTCCATATCTTTCACCATACATGCTTTTAATACTTGCATAGGATAGATGTCTAAAGGGAAAACTTCTTCGTAATTCCCAGTGACTACAAACGCCCTATGTTCTCCATTGGTATTTGTGTTAAGCGCAAATTTTTTCTTTGGTGCCATCCATGAAAAAGTAAGTGCTCTAGAGGTTGAAATTTTATTAAATATTGGTTTGTTCCATCCAAAGAAATCATAATCATTTCCTTCGGGAATCACCGTAACAGTATCATGATAATATCCTAGATGTCTTTTCGGAGATATTTTGTTTCCGGTCAAAATATTGCCGCTTATCACGCGAACATTTTCTTCGTTCAATCCTGCATCATACACAAAGGTTGAAACCTCGGCTCCTATTTTTGTGGTATAATATTTTGGATTCTTCACAGAGGATCCAGACAAGGCAATAATTCTTGTAGCATTAAATTTCCCAGTCAATAAGAGCTCTCCCATAATAACTAGATCGTGGGCGCTTATTGTCCATACGGTTTCTCCTTTATTAACAGGATCAATTTTTGCAATTTGAGTTCCAACATTACCTGCAGGGTGTGGTCCCGAGATGTTGTGTATCGTGATATCTTTTAAGCCGCTAAATGCAGTTTGGGCATTTTTTCCAACAGAAACATGAACCTCACCATTAGTTAACTTGCTCAACGCAGTTACTGCTGCCTGAATTTCAGATTCCTTTCCTCGAAGCGTAAAATCATGATCTGCGGCCAAAGGTGCCGTTGTATACCCAGAAACAAAAATAGCCTTCGGCATGGTTTCAGGGTTTGCAATTACATCATACGGTCGTTGTTTTATAAATGGCCAACATCCCGAGGTTAGTAATCGATTTTTAATGTCCTCAGCATTTGCCGAATTGACATCCATTTTTCCAAAGTCTTTATATGTGTCTTCCGAATCAGCCGTGATCAAAATTTCCGTGATAACTCGTTTTGCCCCCCGTTCAATGGTAGTTAACGTACCACTTACTGGGGAAACAAACTTAATGTCTTCATTTGATTTTGAATAAAAGATGGTATCGCCAGCTTGTAACTTAGCTCCTTCTTTCATGGTCATTTTAGGAATAATGAGATGAAAATCTGAAGGTCTTATGGCGAAAGTTCTTGATCGCGGTGCTTTGGAAAGTGTTTTGTCCGCCTCGCCCTTTAAACGAATGGAAAGACCTTTTCTAATCTTAATGTCCTTTGACATAGGATACTTGTGTTAAAGTTCTCTTTCTAAATCCTCACCCGAAAGCCATCGGGTTTGGGAGTGCAAATTTATAAATTTATAGTAGCATCACATAATAAATAGGTAGAATTTTCATTAAAAAATACAGGGGTCCGTTTCCTTGTGATTTAAGGCACAAAAATTGATTATCTTTGAACACTTATATCTATTTTATGTATAAAAACATTGCCTTTTTTTTCCTGTTTTTAATACTCGTTTTTCCAGCAAATGCACAGGTGTACGAGAAAGCAGCCCCCGACAACATAAGAACCATCCAATTTCGGGGTACTACGGGTCAAAGCCAATTACCCATTATACGTTTAGGAGAGACGCTTCGACTGTCTTTTGACGATATTATTGGGGACGAAGAAGATTATTACTACATAATTACCCACCATAATTTCGATTGGACCCCTAGCGATCTATCTAAAGGTGAATATTTAAGCGGATTTGATGATGTGCGAGTTGAGACCTATGAAAATTCTTTTAATACCCTTCAGATATTTTCTCATTATACCCTGACTATCCCAAACAGAGAGACCCGGGCGTTAACCAAAAGTGGAAACTATCTTATTAGCTTTTACGATGATGACAATGAACTTGTCTTCTCAAGAAAATTTATGATCATTGAAAACATTGCAGGTGTAGAAGTTAATATCAAAAGATCCCGAAATCTAAAATATATTGAGTCCAAACAAGTTGTTCAATTTTCTATAGACTCTCCTACGCTATTATTAATAAACCCAAAGCAGACCGTGAATACATTGGTCCTTCAAAATAGTAATCTAAAGACGGCTATCACAAACTTAAAACCACAATACACAATTGGTAGTGAGTTAATTTACAGGTACGATCAGGAAAGTGCTTTTTGGGGTGGTAATGAATTCCTCAATTTTGACAACAAAGACATTCGAGCAGCTAACAATAGTATTCGTCGTGTGGAACTCAATGATCTCTATGAAAACTTTCTTTTTACTGATATTTCCAGAAAGAACAGACCTTATACGTACAACCCCGATATCAATGGGAATTTTGTAGTACGAAACTTGGATGTTGAAAATGTAAATATTGAAGCTGAATATGCCATCCTCCATTTTAGACTTCAGTATTATGAAGATTTGGAAGACAAGGAACTGCATTTGTATGGTAATTTTAATAACTGGACCATAGATGAGTCCACACTCCTAAAATACGATGAGGATTATGATGTATACACCAATTCTCGTCTGTTCAAACAAGGTTTTTATAATTATAAATATGTTTTGGTGAATAGCGATGGAAGCGTCGATCAGAAAGCGGTTGGAGGCAGTTACTGGCAAACAGAGAACGACTATACAGTACTTGTTTATTATAGAAATTTAGGAGCTCGTTTTGACCGAATTATAGGCATGGGAATGGCCAGTTCAACCACTATTACCAATAACTAAGCACTGTTAATACTTTTTGATTGGGCCTCTCATTTATAGGCACTCACTTATTACTTTCTTTTTAATTTTCTGAAATACGGGTGTCATTTTTCAATGATGACCTTTACATTTGAAATAAGTTTCATTAGATTTACGTAATGAGCCACCCGAAACCAGCCAAATCCAATAGCCGAAAGGCTGCTAAATATCGCGGCGCCGAATGCCTTAATTGCGGCCACCCGTTAGATCTTAGTGATGTATATTGCTCGTATTGTTCTCAGTTAAACAGCACAAAGAAATTATCATATAAAGATTTCTTTTCAGAATTTTTTGATAGCATCATCTCCTACGATTCTCGTTTTAGAAAAACACTAGTAACACTTATTTTTAGGCCTGGCAGAATTTCCAGAGAATATGTAGAAGGGAAACGAATGAAGTATGCAAACCCCTTTCGGTTCTACCTTAGTATTTCTATTGTTTTTTTCATTCTTTGGGGGGCCAAATATAATTTCGACGATTTAAACTTTGAAGATCCCCCTACCCTTCAAGAAATGCAAGAGAAAGGTCTTAAATTAGCAGTAGACGGTGTGCCTGTTGAAGATCAAGCAATTTTAGATTCCATTATTTCTGAAAATGCTAATCAGCAAATTTCACTGGATTCCATTCTCAAATCTAGCATTAAAAAGGACTCTCTAATCACTTATAAAGATGTCTATTATTCTGAAAGTGATTTGAAATCAGAAGGGTTAATTTCAAACCTTGACAAACGTTTTACGCTATATCAACAATACTATAAAGACTCTAATGTTAAGCGCCCAAACAGAGGTCTCGACAGCTTAGAACACACCTCCACAGCCTACCACAGATGGATTTACAAAAAGGCGGTCGATTCTAATGACATTTCGAAAAACATAGGCAATCTTATTACGTTCTTTGTTAAGCAACTACCTTTTATCATATTTTTCTTTCTGCCTGTCTTCGCCCTTTTTATCTGGCTTCTATATGTGAGAAGAAAATTTACATATACAGACCACCTAGTTTTTCTCTTTCATATCCAAACCATGTTCTTTGTGCTATTTGGGGTTGTCATATTAATCAGTTTTATTTTTCCGGAAGTAGGAGCATTTATGGGGATTATGACACTTATATTTCTATTCTATTTATATAAAGCTATGCGCAAGTTCTATCAGCAGGGACGATTTAAAACTATTGTTAAATTTATGCTGCTACAAGGGATATTTATTATATTAGCTGGAATAGGTTCTGTTTTTGCGTTTGCTTTTTCATTTGCCACCTATTAAAATATGGTACAACAAGTTACACAGGGCATTAAGGTTTCGGTAGAGACTAATTTTGAAGGTACATTTTATAAAAACTATAAAATGCACTATGCCTTTGGTTATACAGTAACTATTGAAAACAAAGGCAAAGATGAAGTACAACTCATCTCCCGTTACTGGTCTATAAGTGACGCATTAAATCATTCAGAAATTGTTGAAGGTGAAGGAGTTATAGGCCAAAAGCCCGTTATTCAACCTGGTCAAAAACATTCGTATAGTAGTGGTTGTTTACTTATTTCTCCTTTTGGTGCTATGAAGGGACATTATAATATGGTCAATTTTACAACCACAGGGAAATTTAAAGTTGTTATTCCCTCTTTTAAGCTGAGCGCACCTTTTGGGATGAATTAAAATCGGCATAACTCGTTCCTCCTACTAATTTTATTTTTCGTTGTTCTTGAATTACATGGCAATACTCACAATGAGAATCGTATGTAAACACAAAAGGTTTAGAAGCATCAAAATCATCAGGAACTTGGTAAACCCCATCATAATCAATTTCATGAAGATCATTATACCTTCGTATTCTGTGATGCTTTCCTGGAAGCTCTTCTGGAAATAATTCAAACCAAGCATTGCTTCCAATTCCGGTTAATTTTTGCGCAGTTTTTGGAAGCTCTGAAAGCACGGCCGTTTCTTTTTTACTTCTTTTTTTATCAAAGTAATTTTTCAAATTCTCCTTCATTGCAGAACCATCGAACACTTTAATATTTCCATCAAATACCTCAAACACTTCTCCCAAAGTTGCAGCTTTCTCAACATTACCTACCGTACTAGGGGTGAACAATTTATTAAATCGCAGTGCTTTTATTATCTTTTTACTTTCAGTAGCAGACAAAATGGTATCTGTCACAAACCTCGAGCAATTACTCCCATCGGGGTTAAATGCTCCATATGGAATGCTTCCTCTTTGCTGCAGTGTTTTAATAAAAGTATGCGCTTTTTCAAAATCAATCTCATTACATATTGAAGCCAGTAATCGTCCTTCTCCATGCGTTTTTTGAGGATTATCATCCAACCAATATAAAAATTCTTGAAAATTATCTAGGTTTCCATTCTTACCAAACTTGGCTTTAACGGGCACCTCTAATTCTGCATCTGTATTTAGGCCTCTTACTCGACCATACCCCTCTGGAGTTACATACCTGCCAAAATCGTAGTAATAAGAATACCCCGTTTCATTTTCAATAAGAACAAGTGCGGCATGCCCAGCCTTTATATATTCTTTGGTTCCCAAGCCAACAAGAGGCAAAAGTCTGCATATCCACTCATCACTCATGGTAACGTAGGTGTCGGGATAGGCTAAAACTAATATTTTCCCTGTTTTCTTCAAGAGGCTATAGTGGTTATTTCTCGGGTTTGTAGGTCTTCATATCTCATCACACCTTGATCCCGATCTTTCACAAATAGAGTGATACTTTTTGTCTTTACAAAACCCCGATCCATTATTAAATCTGTTTCAGGGTTTCCTTCGCCAGCAGTTTTATGAAATTTCAACATTTCTTCCCCCAAAGGGGCTCTTGTTTCGGTTAAAAAATCTGAGAACCAATGCTCTCTTAATTTCTTTACATTATCGGCATACAATAATGAAGATGACCAAATATGAGGAGTTATTGGTTTTTCTGAAAAATGCACATTCACGCCATCCCAAACCAATTCATATAGCTGCACCTCCGCATCCCATGTAACAAGGATTATAGTAAAAGGCTCTATTCCTTCAAAATCATAGGTCTTTATAGCTTCTACAGCATTTATCGAGGTCAGTAGAGTGGTAACAATAACACCCCTACTCATTCTATAATTCTCTTTCCTTTGGTGGGAGGTAAAACCGCCATTCAACAAACAAATGAGACGTTTTCGTTCACTCATGCCAATCCAAGTACCTCCGGCCACTTCATCTTTTGGAAAAATAAGTTTCGTTTTGTCAACAGTGTACATCTTAGGAGGAATAGTATTTCGGGCGGGAGCTTCGTCCCGATTTGAGGTAAGAATGAAATCGTTTGCGGCGATTGGTACAAAAGTTACTGTACACATAATTGTTTGGGTCTGTTTTCAGAAAGGAAACTTACAAAAAACCCACGTAATAATTATAACTATTCTGAAAAAAGCTATATCATTTACCTACATAAATTTGTACCTTTGACAGCTCAAAAAAACAACGAATAAAAACAAAACACCCATGGGAAAAGGATTTTTTGAAGTACCCATTGCAGTAAACGAACCTATAAAGGAGTACGCACCAGGCTCTCCGGAGCGCGACGAAGTTTCAAAAACGTACAAAGCCATGTATAATAGCACTGTTGAAGTGCCTTTATATATTAATGGCGAGTCTATAAAGACAAATGATACGGCGACCATGTCGCCTCCACATGATCATCAACATATTCTTGGAACGTATCATAAAGCCGAAAAGGCACACATAGATACCGCTATCGAATCTGCCCTTGAGGCCAGAAAAAAATGGTCAAAAACACCTTGGGAACAGCGTGCAGCTATTTTTCTTCGTGCTGCCGAACTTATAGCGGGGCCGTACAGAGCCAAAATAAACGCTGCTACCATGTTGGCACAATCCAAAACGGTCCAGCAAGCCGAGATCGATTCAGCCTGTGAGCTTATCGATTTCTTGAGGTTTAATGTTCAATATATGACTGAGATTTATGCTGAACAACCAGAATCTACTTCTGGAGCCTGGAACCGACTTGAATATAGACCTTTAGAAGGATTTATTTATGCCATTACACCATTCAATTTTACGGCTATCGCAGCAAATCTTCCTGCGAGTGCTGCCTTGATGGGAAATGTTGTGGTTTGGAAACCTAGTGATAGTCAGGTATATTCTGCAAAAGTAATTCTAGATATATTTAAAGAAGCAGGTGTTCCTGCTGGCGTCATTAATATGGTTATGGGAGATCCAGTTATGATTACCGATACGGTACTGGCGAGTCCTGACTTTAGCGGAATTCATTTTACCGGATCTACGCATGTATTTAAAAATATCTGGCAAAAGATTGGAACTAACATCCATAATTACAAAACATATCCACGTATTGTAGGTGAAACAGGTGGTAAAGATTTTATTGTCGCACACAAAACTTCCGACCCAAAACAAGTTGCTACCGCTATTGCCAGAGGAGCTTTTGAATTTCAAGGACAAAAATGTAGTGCTGCTAGTCGCTGTTATATTTCAAGAAGTATTTGGGAAGAAGTGAGAGCCTTCTTAAAAACCGATATAGATTCTTTCACCATTGGATCTCCTGAGGATATGAGCAATTATATCACTGCAGTGATACATGAAGGGTCTTTTGACAAATTAGCATCGTTTATTGATCAAGCTAAAGCCGATACAAATGCTGAGGTCATAGCTGGAGGAGGATATGATAAGAGCAAAGGGTATTTTATAGAACCCACGGTAATTCTTACGCAAGATCCAACATACACAACTATGTGTACTGAATTATTTGGACCCGTAGTAACTATTTATGTTTTTGAAGATGATGCTTGGGAAGAAACCTTGCACACTGTTGATGAAACGGGTGAATACGCCTTAACCGGGGCAGTATTTAGTGAAGATCGATACGAACTTGAAAAAGCCGTTCGGATTTTGGAGAACGCAGCTGGAAACTTTTATATCAACGATAAACCAACGGGAGCCGTTGTTGGTCAGCAACCTTTTGGAGGAGCTCGATCTAGTGGTACTAATGACAAGGCAGGAAGTAAACTTAATCTTTACCGCTGGATCTCACCCAGAATGGTAAAAGAGACCTTTGTTACTCCTACAGATTATAGATATCCATATTTGGGATAAATCAAAATGAATTTCTAAAAAAAGCGTCCCGAAAAGGACGCTTTTTTTATCACTGAAAAGTACTATCCTCTATATTTTATGGGTACATGCACAACGCTCTTTGTTTCAAAAAACGCTTCTTCAAAATAGCCTGAAAGAGAATATATGCTGGCTTTGGGAAACGCAGACAACTCTTCTTCAAGATTTCCCCCTTTGAGATATAAGATTCCATTTTTTAATTCATGTAGGCTTTTTTTGGCCACACGGCCTCGCACCCAACCTACAAAAGTATCCATCTTTGTTACAGCCCTGCTTACCACAAAATCATATTGATCTGAAATCACTTCTGCCCGACAATGGCTGCTTTGAACATTTTCCAATCCCACGCTGCTTGTAACCCCTTCAACAACCTTTATCTTCTTTCCAATACTATCAACCAAATGAAAGTGAGTGTCTGGAAATAAAATAGCCAGTGGAATCCCAGGGAAACCACCTCCTGTTCCAATATCTAATACCCGCGAACCGGGTAAAAACGACAGTACTTTTGCAATCCCTAACGAATGCAATACATGCCTAATATAGAGTTCGTCTATATCTTTTCTGGAAACCACGTTTATCTTTTCGTTCCAATCTTTATAGACCGCTAAAAGCTGTTGAAATTGTGTAATTTGCATCTCCGAAAGATGCGGGAAATATTTATGTATAATTTCCATATGGACTTATTAACGGCAAAAGTAGGATTTCTTTGCTAAATTTTAAGAAAAGCAATACCCTTATTACATCTAAGATATGTACTTTTGTGGTTTATTTTTAGGAATCCCCACTAAACCAATAAATTGTGATGAATACACAAATCACCTTTTCACGCGCAGACTCCGCCAAGTTTTTCAGAACTCTGAATAAGCGTGTTAACTCTTACTTTAAGGAAAATAATATCTCACGCACAGGTAATTGGAAATTACACCTAAAAACGGCGATCATGTTTTCCCTTTATTTGGCCCCATATTTTGTACTCTTATTTATCGATGTTCAATGGTGGGTACAATTGTGCTTAGCCCTAGTTATGGGTGTAGGAATGGCCGGTGTTGGAATGAACGTGATGCACGATGCCAACCACGGTGCTTATTCGTCTAAAAAATGGCTGAACAAGGTAATGGGTAGTAGTATGTATATTCTGGCGGGAAATGTGTACAACTGGCAAGTTCAACACAACGTATTGCATCATACATATACTAATATCCATGGGCATGATGAAGACTTGGAAGCGGGAAGAATTCTCCGGTTTTCACAGCATGCGGAATGGAGGAAATTCCACAAATTTCAGCATTTCTATAGCGTATTCCTCTACGGACTGTTAACAATCAATTGGGTATTAACTGCAGATTTTAAACAAACAAAACGCTATTTAGCCAAAAAACTATCGTACGGTAAGCTACCAAAGCCAGTTACGCAATGGAGTCTATTGATCTCTACAAAAGCATTATATGTGATAGTTTGGCTTGTCATCCCCATTCTTTTCTTCAACATCGCTTGGTGGAAAATATTGATTGGTTTCGCAATCATGCATTACGTTGCAGGTGTAATCTTAAGTGTGGTATTTCAATTGGCGCATGTGGTTGAAGATACAGACATGCCTCTTCCCGATCCATCTGGAACTATGAAAAACACCTGGGCCATCCATCAACTATTTACTACGGTAAATTTTTCAACAAAAAATAGAATCATGAACTGGTTCACAGGAGGCTTAAATCATCAAGTTGAACATCATATCTTTCCGAATATAAGCCACGTACACTACACTAAAATTTCGGGAATTGTAAAACGTACGGCTAAAGAATTCAATTTACCCTATAACGAGTATAGAACCACTAGAAAAGCCGTTATAGCACACTTCAAATTTTTAAAACAAATGGGGGCAAAGCCCGCCTTATCTGTATAAAGAACACATGAATCCAAAACTTTCACGGCGCATTAATGAAATGGCCACCTCAGCCACATTAGCTATGGCCGCAAAGGCTCGCGAATTAAGAGAAGAAGGAAAAGACATTATTGGCCTAAGTTTGGGTGAACCCGATTTTACCGTCCCAGAATTTGTAAAAGAAGCTGCCATCAAGGCTGTTGAAGAGGATTACCACTCCTACACTCCTGTGGATGGTTATGGCGAATTGAAACAAGCCATCATTACCAAATTCAAAAGAGATAACGAACTTACATACACCCCATCTCAAATTGTGGTTTCAACAGGTGCGAAACAGTCCCTTTCAAACTTGGCTATGATATTACTTAATGAAGGAGACGAGGTTTTACTGCCTGTCCCTTATTGGGTTAGCTACAGTGACATTTGTAAGGTAGCAGGAGGCGTTCCCGTTGAGGTGTCAACTTCTATTGATACAGATTTCAAAATCACACCAGAAGCTCTGGAAGCGGCCATTACGCCAAAGACAAAATTGATGATCTATAGCTCTCCCTGTAATCCTAGCGGATCAGTATACAGTAGAGAAGAGCTAAGGGCAATAGCGGACGTTTTGGTAAAATACCCGAACATTGTTGTGATTAGTGACGAAATATACGAGCACATTAATTTTGTTGGAGACCATGTTTCAATGGCTCAATTTGAAGACATGTATGATCGTACTGTAACGGTAAACGGTGTCTCTAAAGCATTTTCAATGACGGGATGGCGTATTGGTTATATTGGTGCTCCCGATTGGATAGCACGCGCCTGTAATAAAATGCAGGGACAAGTAACAAGCGGAGCCAATTGTATTGCCCAAAGAGCTACTATTACAGCACTTATCAATCCACCTAGTAAGATCCAATATATGGTGGATGCCTTTAAAGAACGAAGAACATTAATTTTAGGGTTGTTGTCTAAAGTTCCAGGTGTCAAGACTAACGAGCCTGAGGGCGCTTTCTACGTTTTCCCAGATATTTCTTATTACTTCGGAAAAACATTGAAAGGAAGAACTATTAATAGTGCTTCAGACTTTTCATTGTACCTACTGGAAGAAGCCAATGTAGCAACAGTTACGGGTGAAGCTTTTGGTGACCCTAATTGTATTAGGATTTCTTATGCAGCTTCTGAAGAAAATATCAAAGAGGCTATACGAAGAATACAGGAAGCACTTTCAGCATAAAACAAACGTATGTTCAAATCATTTCTAACTGCCGAAGCCAAAGAAATTGTACCAGGATTCATTGCAAGATTTCTACATACCTCAACACAAACCTTTGCCTTATTTGAAATAAAAAAAGGCGCCATTTTGCCAGAGCATGCACATGTTCATGAGCAAATATCAAATGTACTTGAAGGGCAATTTGAACTAACAATTGATGGCGAGAAAAAAGTTTGTAACCCTGGTGACATGGCCGTTATCTCTTCTAATATTCCGCACTCTGGCATTGCGATAACCGATTGCAAAATTCTTGATATTTTTACACCTGTCCGCGAAGATTATAAATAGTGGCTTATCTGTTTCTCCAGAAGAATGGAGTAAATAGAATGAGCACTGTAAACAACTCCAGACGTCCTATTAGCATTAAAAAGGTGGACCACCATTTGGCTGCATCGGGTAGACTTCCGTAGTTGTCGGTTGGGCCTAAATCACCCAAAGCAGGTCCTACGTTCCCCAAGGCAGAGGCCGCTCCACCAAGTGCCGTATTAAAATCAAGGCCGAGCCAAGAAAACACTAAAACCCCAATAATGTACGCGAGCATGTATAAGATAAAAAACGCGAGTATATTGAACACAATTGGTTGCTGCACAGCTCTCTTATTATAACGAACAGGCAACACGCCACTAGGATGTAGTGTACGTCTAAACTCCATCATACCGTTTTTGATCATGATCAAATGACGTACTATTTTAATTCCTCCAGAAGTAGATCCTGCCGATCCACCCAAGAACATTAGTCCAAAAAAGAAAATGGTCAAAAATGGCGTCCAGGCTGTGAAATCGGCAGTTACAAAACCGGTTGTTGTTACTATAGCCAATACCTGAAACAGTCCATGCCTCATTGCACTTTCAAACTCACCCCAAACCATAGGGTGAGCTATGGTTGAATTAATTACATCAACTTCAAAGTAGATAATAAGGCCCGCTACAATGGTAAGTACGACAATAAAAATGCCGTACATTTTGAATTCTTCATCCTTAAAGATTCTACTAAACTTTGTTTTAAATGCAAAGTAACTGAGAACGAAATTAGTTCCAGCTAAAAACATGAACGTCATGATAATATATTGTATTATCGGTTGTCCATTCCAGTGTGCTATGCTTTCATTTTTGGTTGAAAAACCTCCTGTACTGAGTGTACTAAGCGAGTGATTAATGGCATCAAAGAAGCTCATACCGGCAAGCTTAAGCAAAATAGTTTCGGCCAAGGTGTAGCCTACATAAATGAGCCATAATCTTTTAGCCGTATCTGTAATTCTGGGATGCAATTTATCTCCGCCCGGACCAGGTGCTTCGGCAGCAAATAACTGCATTCCTCCAATACCCAAAAGTGGCAAAATGGCAATGGCCAATACAATGATACCCATACCGCCAATCCAATGAGTAATACTTCGCCAGAATAATATGCCTTTGGGTAGACTTTCAACATCACCTAAAATAGAAGCTCCGGTGGTGGTATAACCACTCATTGTTTCGAAAAATGCATTCGTAAACCCAGGAATGGCTCCTGAGAAAATATAGGGCAATGTTCCAGCCAAGGACATGAAAATCCATCCAAATGTTACAATAACATATCCTTCTCTTTTTTGTATTTCCTTTTGATGATTTCTTGTAGAAAGCATGAAAGCACCACCAACACCAATAACTACAATGCCGGCGAGCACAATTTCTGCCAATACTCCATCTTCATAAAGATAACTCACTAGGGCAGCGAGTAGCATAAAACCACCATTGACAAGCAACAGTAATCCCATTAAATGAAATATAATCTTAAAATTGAGTTTGGACAGGGAACCCATTATACAAAGAGTTTTTCAACTTTTTTGATCGCTTGGGGCAAACAACATACGACAACTCGATCACCGTTTTTAATTAGAAAGTCACCCAGGGCTATGATTCCTTCATCATTTCTAATGACCCCCCCAATAACTGCAGATCTTGGAAAGTCAATGTCCTTAATAATTTTATCACATACTGCAGATGAATAGGTAACAACAAACTCAAGTAATTCGGCATTCATATTATTGAGCATGGTCATTGCAACAATCTCCCCTTTTCTGACGTGGCGGAAAATGTTATTTGCAGCAAGTAATTTTTTGTTGATTAGCGTATCAATACCTATAGAGTGTGACAGCTGAAAGTAATCCATGTTCTCCACAAGTGCAATGGTTTTTTTTACACCTTTCGACTTTGCAACTAGACATGACATTATATTGGTCTCGCTATTTCCTGTCACCGAAATAAACGCATCCATATCATCTATAGACTCTTCTTGAAGCAACTCTACATTTCTACCATCGCCATGAATAACCAGACAGTTAGGTATGTCATCGGCTATCTCAAAGGCCTTATCCTTATCGCTTTCAATTAATTTTACACGAAAACTGCGCTTGCATAGATCCTTTGCGGTCTTTTTACCAATATTACTTCCACCTAAGATCATTACGTTTTTAATGTCTTCACGTACTTTTCCTGAAAGTTTGTAAATATGATCAACACCCGTTTTAGTTGTTGTAAAATAGACTTGGTCACCTTCTTTAAAGAGTGTGTCTCCTCGTGGGATAAGTGTATACTGAGTTCCAAATCGCTGAATAGCAATAGGAACATACTTTAGTGCTGGAAATTCAGTCCCAATTTCTTTGACCGATTTTCCCACAAAAGTTGCAGTACGAGACAAGGTAAGTCCAATCATGGTAAGTGCTCCTTCATCAAATTCGAACGTGTCATTAAATCCGCTTTGATTAAGCAGTAACTCTATCTCGTTGGCCGCTAGAGATTCTGGTGAAATTAGCTCGTCAATACCAAATTTTGTAAACCCTACCTCCTCTTTATTATCTATAAATTCAGTATTGGTAATTCGGGCAATGGTTCTCTTCGCTCCCAATTGTTTAGACAACACACAAACAGTAATGTTGGTTGTTTCACTAGAGGTAACACCAATAACAAGGTCTGTTTTATCTACTTGTGAATCTTTTAAAACGGAAATAGAAGTAGCATCGCCTCGTACAACCCGTATGTCCAAATGCTTATCGGCATAAGACAAAGACTCTCTATTGGTATCAATAAGAGTGATATCCTGGGATTCGAAAGAGAGAAGTTTGGCTAAATGAAATCCTACTTCACCGGCTCCGGCAATAATAATTTTCATCTGTAGTAAATAATTGTCATAAATATGTCAATGGAATTTGCCAGATTACACGCTTCCTTCATGAAGTTCTTTTCCGACGTATTTCACAATCATATGTAAGCAGTATTGCGCTGCAAAGGTATAGTTTTTTCAAAAAACACCTAGCTCCTTATTGGTGAATATATTAACCAACCTAATATAAAAGGTGAGGATTCGATATCAAATAGGACGGGCAGATGGAATTTGGATTTGACTACTTGGAATTTTCTTTAAAAAAGTACGTAGATTTGCAGCCGCATCGCGGTAAGCTATGACCATAATACCTCATGGGGAAAAAAGTAACACCATATAAAGATTCTTCGCTCAACAAAAAAGAGCAAGTGGAAAAAATGTTCGACACCATCTCTGGAAGTTATGATGGGTTAAATCGGGTCATTTCAATGGGCACGGACGTTAAATGGAGAAAAAAGGTGTTGCGTCTTATTCAAGCAAAGAAGCCTGAAAATATTTTGGATATTGCCACCGGCACCGGGGATCTGGCCATTATGTTCGCTAAAAATACAGATGCCTTTAGAATTGTGGGGCTCGATCTTTCGGAAGGTATGCTGTCCATGGCAATTAAAAAGGTAACAAACACACCAATATCATCAAAGGTTGAATTTGTACAAGGAGACTCAGAAGCATTACCATTTCCGGATGATTCATTTGATGCTATTACCGTTTCTTTCGGAATACGTAACTTTGAAAATCTGGAAAAAGGGCTTTCAGAAATACTAAGGGTTTTGAGACCAAAAGGCTTATTTATCATTTTAGAAACATCCGTCCCCACAAAAACCCCGTTTAAACAGGGATATCGCATTTATACTAAAAGAATGTTACCACTTATTGGAAAACTTTTTTCGAAGGATAAAGTTGCGTACAAATATTTATGTGAAAGTGCTTCGGTTTTCCCTCATGGGGAAGCACTCAACAATATTTTGAGAAAAATTGGGTTTAAACAGGTGGAAAATAAACCACAAACATTAGGAGTGGCAACCATATATACTGCTACCAAGTAATTATGAAGAAGTTATTTTTTGTACTGGCCTTATTGTTGTTTATGCAAAGCGCACAAGCTCAGCTATTTAGCAAAGAACGAATTGCGAATTTGGAAAATTTCGATAAACGTTTTCTAACATGGGGGTATTTTTTAGGCTTTAATAGTTATGATTTTAAGATAGATTACAGAAATCAGCTTACCGATGCTAATACCGATGTTGTTGTTAATAGAAGTGGGGGATTTAATGTTGGCTTGGTTGGAGACATGCGCATTAACAAATACATCAATTTAAGGTTAGAACCGGGGCTGTATTTTACCCAAAGAAATCTTGAATTTCCCGGATTTATAGAAGATAGAGATCGTTTACGGGAAGTAAAATCTACCTACATCCATGTGCCACTGCTTGTTAAGTTTTCAACAAAGCGTCTTAACAACATAAAGCCATTTGTAGTGGCAGGAATATCCACATCAATAAATTTATCCAGTAACGAAACCAATCCTGAGGACAATGAGCAGGGTCAGTTTAGAATGACCAATTCCACCACCTATTATGAAGTAGGTTTTGGAATAGATTTGTATCTCTATTTCTTCAAATTCACTCCTTCTATTCGCGGTGTATTCGCGTTAAGCGATGAGCTCATAGCAGATGATGATCCCAATAGTCCATGGACCGGCAACATTGAAAAGTTGTCTACGCGTGGTATTTTTATCAACTTTACCTTTCAGTAGTTCGTTTAAACTCGCTTAGTAAAATTGCCGTTGCGGTTGCTACATTGAGGCTTTCCGTTTCTTTTGTTTTCCCAAATTGAGGAATTGTAAGTTTTTGAGTTAAAAGAGACATTGTTTCAGCAGAAATTCCGTTGCCTTCGTTTCCAAGAACAATGATCGCGTTTTGTTCCAATGTTACATCATATACTGTATCCCCATCCATGCATCCTCCATAAACGGGCAATTGAGTATTTGAAAGATATTGGGTGATATCTTGATAAGAAACGGCTACACGTGCAATAGAACCCATAGTTGCCTGAATTACCTTTGGATTGTAGCAGTCTGTAGTATCTGAAGAACAGACTAACTGCGTTACACCAAACCAATCACACAATCTAATAATGGTCCCCAAGTTACCCGGATCCCGAATGGCATCCAATACCACCACAAGCCCTTCAGTATGAATGGCAGCCTCTCTTGAGATTTCAAAAACAGCCAATGCCGTGTTGGGTGTTTTTAAAAAACTGATTTTTCTAAGCTCAGTTTCGGTCACAGAAAAGACACTTTTTAAAGGGTCATTTTCTCCTTCAGTAGTAAAAAGAGAATGAAGTTTAATGCCGCTTTTGTTTAGTTCAGCGATTACTTTGGGGCCTTCCGCTACAAAAAATCCCGTTTTGTCTCGGTACTTTTTTTGTTGTAGACTCGTTATTAATTTAATTTGACTTTTGCTAACCAAAATAATGTATTTTTGAACTAGAGTAAAGAAAATCCTTTGACCCGAACCCTCGCAAAAATATCACTATTTTTAGGATTAACAATCCTTTGTGTTTCCTGTAATGCTGTTAAACATTTAGAGGAAGGAGAGTTACTACTTACTAAAAACACCATTAATGTAGATGGTGAAGAGATAAAGGATAGTCGTACCTTCAGTTTATTGAGTCAGCGAGAAAATACCAAAACCTTAGGAGTGCCTGTGGGTCTTCACATCTATAATTTAGCCGATCCAACACCCGATTCTACCCATCAAAGATGGTTAAAAAAGAAACCCAAAAGAGAAGAGAGACTCACGCGGTTCTTATCCAAAAAACAAGTAGACGAATTAGGAAACAGCTACATTGGATTCAACCAATGGCTTCAAAAATCTGGGGACGCTCCTGTAATAATTGACGAAAACAGAACGAAAAAATCCATCGCGCGTCTTAAAGATTATTATAACAAAAAAGGATGGTTCAATGTTGATGCAAAAGCGAGTACGATTACGGATGAAAATAAAGACAAGCGTGCAGAATTACAATTTGATATTACACGGTATCAACCCTATATAGTAGATTCAATTTCAGAAAAAATAAGTTCCCCTATTGTTGACTCGTTATTTCAACTCACAAAGGGTAGCACTTTTGTAAAATCGGGAAAGCAATATGACCTTCAAGATTTTTTGAATGAAAGAGATCGATTGACCATTCAATTTAGAAATTCGGGATTATTTCATTTCGATCAAGATTATGTTCGGTTTGAAGGCGACACTGTAGATACTGAACATAAAATTAATGTTGAATATCAGATTAGTGATCGGAAAGTAAACGGTCATGATACGGTGTATACAGAGCCTTTTAAAGTTCATACTATTAATGAGGTTCGTGTGGTAACAGATTACACCTATGAAAATCGAAATAAAGTTTTCACCGATTCTATTTCCACAAACGGGTACAAATTATATAGTTATGACAAGCTCAAGTTTAAACCCAAAGCCATTACCGATGCCATGGCCATTTCTGCAAATACCATCTTTCGGGATATTGATAGGACACTTACGTATAATCAAATAAGCAACCTGAGAATTTTCAAGTATCCTAATATAAGTTATGCCGAAGACCCAAGAGATACCACTGGCACTGGTTTAATCGCGACTGTTTTACTGAGTCCCAGAAAAAAGATGGCATTGGATGTGGATTTTGATGCATACACCTCAACAATCCAGCAATTTGGAGTTGGGTTTAGCACAACTTTTCTTATTCGAAATGTTTTTCGTGGTGCCGAAACACTTGAAATCTCTGCCCGAGGAAGTGTTGGTTCCTCAAAAGATGCCGCTGATAGTGAAAGTAGTTTTTTCAATATTTCTGAATTTGGCGGAGATGTAAAATTGGGCTTTCCTAGAATCCTTTTTCCTATTAATACAGATAAGATTATTCCGAAGTATATGTCGCCATCCACAAGTATTAGTTCTGGGTTTAGCGCACAGAACAATATTGGGTTGGATAGGCAAACCATAAATACCGTCTTTAACTACCGTTGGAAGCCTTCCCAAGTTCGTTCGGATCAATTAGATTTATTCAATGTCCAATATGTTAGAAACTTGAAAACCTTCAACTATTTCAATGTATATACATCTACGTATGATAGACTTAATGAAATAGCACGAAGCAGTGGTTTCATGTTTTTGGATACTACTTCAGAGAACCCAGAGTTACAACTTCCGGCAACGGCAGATGATTTTAATGAAGCCAATTTTTTTATTCTTGATGCCCTTAACGGCAACCCCGACCTTACCATTACAGATGAAGAGGTTCAGGAGGTACAGAGTATTGGAGAACGTCAGTTTCGGCTTACTGAAGACAACCTAATATTTGCTACCAACTATCAATGGACCCGAGATACTAGGGATAATATTTTAGATAAAAGCTTCTCTCGTTTACGATGGAAAATAGAAACTGCAGGTAACCTGCTTTCCACAGTAGCATCGCTTGCCAATCTAAACAAAGATGAAAACGGTAACAATGAGGTCCTTGGTGTGGTATTTTCTCAATATGCAAAACTGGAAGCTGACTATATCAAGCACTGGGAGATTAATGAAAACAATATTTTTGCCATAAGAGCCTTTGGAGGAATTGCTATTCCCTATGGTAATAGTAAAAGTATTCCTTTTACCCGCAGTTACTTTGGTGGAGGTGCCAATGACAATAGAGGTTGGCGTGCGTATGACCTTGGCCCCGGTAGTAGCGGTGGAATTTTCGATTTTAACGAAGCTAACTTTAAGTTGGCTTTTAATGCCGAATATAGATACACCATTCTAGGTTCATTTAAAGGTGCGTTTTTTGTGGACGCTGGAAACATCTGGAATGTACTGGATGACGTAGAAAATGAAGCTTTTCGTTTTAGTGGATTAAGCGATTTGAAAGAGCTTGCAGTAGCTTCTGGATTAGGACTTAGGTATGATTTTGGAATTTTTGTTCTTCGTCTTGATGTAGGGTTTAAAACACATAATCCCGGTAGACCCGAAGGAGAAAGATGGTTCAAAGATTTCAACTTTGCCAATGCTGTCTACAATATAGGTATCAACTATCCCTTCTAAACTAGTAAAATTTGTTATTTTTGCTAATTAATTCATTAATCTATGAGTCATTCCATTGTCCCTGGTGTAGCCACGGGTAGAGAAGTACAAAAAGTTCATTTACTCGCGAAGGAAAAAAAGTTTGCGATGCCAGCGGTGAACGTAGTAGGTTCAAACAGCGTTAATACCGTAATGGAAACGGCTGCAGAACTCAACGCCCCTGTTATCATTCAATTTTCAAACGGTGGGGCTCACTTTAACGCAGGCAAAGGATTGTCAAACGAAGGACAACGGGCTGCTGTGTCTGGTGCTATAGCTGGCGCCAAACACATCCATGAAATGGCTAAGGTATATGGTGCCACTGTAATTTTACATACAGACCACTGCGCCAAAAAATTATTGCCTTGGGTAGATGGTATGCTCGATGCAGGAGAAACACACTTTGCAAAAACCGGATCATCTTTATATAGCTCTCATATGCTGGATCTCTCAGAAGAACCCATTGAGGAGAACATTGAAATATGTAAACGATATTTGGAGCGTATGAGTAAAATGGGGATGACCCTAGAAATTGAATTAGGGATTACAGGTGGCGAAGAAGATGGTGTGGACAATACAGATGTAGATTTATCTCGTTTATACACACAACCTGAAGAAGTCGCTTACGCCTATGAAGAATTAATGAAGGTGAGCGATCAGTTTACGGTAGCAGCTGCCTTTGGAAATGTACATGGTGTATACAAACCAGGTAATGTTCAACTCACTCCGCTTATTCTTAAAAATTCTCAGGAATATGTTCAGGCAAAATTTGGTACAGGTTACAACCCTATCGATTTTGTATTTCATGGCGGAAGTGGATCAACATTGGAAGAAATAAGAGAGGCCATTGGCTATGGTGTTGTTAAAATGAACATAGACACCGATCTACAATTTGCCTTTAACGAAGGAATTAGAGATTATATGAACAACAAGGTAGATTTCCTTAGAACTCAAATAGGAAATCCTGATGGAGATGATATTCCCAATAAAAAATATTATGACCCAAGAAAATGGTTACGCGAAGGCGAACTCACTTTTAAGAAACGCTTGGAACAAGCTTTTCGAGACCTCAATAATATAAACACATTATAATCGACCAACGGTTTTACTTCTAAAGAAAAACTCACAAATCTAACTCAACATGGCTTGGTTTAAACGAACAAAAAAGGGAATCCAAACCCCAACCGAACAAAAAAAGGATGTCCCAAAAGGACTTTGGTATAAATCCCCTACCGGAAAAATTATTGATTCTGAAGAGCTCGAAAAGAACTTTTACGTGAGCCCTGAAGATGGATACCATGTAAGAATTGGAAGTAAAGAATATTTTGAAATCCTTTTTGACAACAATGAATTTACTGAACTAGATAAAAATCTTGTTTCTAAAGATCCTTTAAAGTTTGAGGACAGTAAAAAATACTCAGATCGCCTTAAGGCAGCTCAAGAAAAAACAGGACTCAAAGATGCCGTTAGAACGGCTTCGGGAAAATCTATGGGACAAGACATAGTCGTTGCCTGTATGGATTTCAGCTTTATTGGAGGTTCTATGGGTAGTGTTGTAGGGGAAAAAATAGCCCGAGCAGCAGACCATGCCTTAACAAACAACATCCCCTTTCTGATGATCTCGAAAAGTGGGGGTGCGCGTATGATGGAGGCGGCTTTGTCACTTATGCAATTGGCAAAAACAAGTGCTAAATTGGCTCAGTTGGCCGAAGCTAAGATTCCATACATTTCTCTTTGTACAGATCCAACTACTGGAGGAACAACGGCTTCATTTGCTATGTTGGGAGACATCAATATTAGTGAGCCCGGAGCCCTTATTGGCTTTGCAGGACCAAGAGTTGTACGTGATACCACGGGAAAAGAGCTTCCAGAAGGATTTCAAACGGCGGAGTTTGTGCAAGAGCATGGCTTTTTAGATTTCATTAGCCATAGAAAGGACTTGAAGCGAAGAATTAATTTGTATTTGGATCTTATTTTGAATAGACCATTACGTGAAAAAACAGTCTAAAAAAAAGGCGGCTCAAATGAGCCGCCTTTTTTTTTCAACTAATTGTGCAGTGATTTAATTTAGGATAATCACATGTTCATTTCCATTAACGGTAAGTGTGGCAAGGTTATCACAGGTTCCGTCTCCAAAATCCAATATTCCCATTCCAGCGTTGCGACTAACCTCGACCGCTCCACTTACAAAGAACGGACAGGTTGCCTCTCTTCGCAAGGCATCTGTAATAATACCGTATTGCGTAAATCCAGTACTTGCATTAACGGTACGGTTTCCTGTTACTAAGTACGCATTGTCTACCCAGGTACCAGTTCCCACACCCTCAATCCACTCAAACTCTCTCGTTGCAGAAACATCTACTGTCAACCCAGAAGGGAAAGAAACAACAATATCTTTATTTACTGTAGATTGGGGGTTTCCAGCAGCATTGTTTCGTTCTCTAAAAATAGTAGCGCCTCCTTCTACTCCTTTACCATTAAAGGTGAAATTTTCGAAAGAGTAATTAATTGTTCGCGTACCATTTTGCACCGGGCCATACGTAATGTTAATCTTTCCAGAGAGCACATTCCCATTATTCAATTGGCACCCTAGTCCAAAATCAAGAGTAACAAATGTAATTCCATTCTCACTAGACACAGTAATGATTACACAATCTGAAAAGAAGCTTGTGTTTCTGGCCTCTTCTTCTTGTTCTACATAAGCAGATTCTACAATGTCATATACCCCATCTGAAGTTTCCTGGGCGATGGCTGCTTGCCTAGAATCCTCCGCCGTTAGTTCAACACTAGTGTCATTTACATCCTGTGAATCATCATTCTCACTACATGAAGTAAAAAGAAAACTGGATACAGCGAACAAAAGAACACCTGCTTTTAATAAATTCGATTTCATAATGTTTGTATTTAAAGGTTTACGTGTCCTATGACTATCAAAAAACTAAAAGGTTTAATATTTCTTTAACAATTTCTAAAAAGTACAATGAGCGCATAAAAAAAGAGTCACTCTTGGGAGTGACTCTTTTTTTATGACATGTCTAACAATGGACTATAATCCTATTGGGAAGTCTTGACCATTAATAGTAATAGTTGCTTGGTTATCACATTCTCCAGACCCATAATCTATAGATGCTGTAAAATTTTCTTGGGTTATTTCCAGAACACCGCTTACAAAGAAAAGGCAATTTAATTTCCGCACAAGGGTTTGGGTTACTTCTCCCGTACGTTGAAAACCGTTCGTGAACGTAGTATTCCAATTTCCTGTAATGTGATATACATTATCCAGCCAAGTACCAGAATCAACTCCTTCTACCCACTCTGCAATTCGCAATCCATTTCTGGTAGCAGTTATAGGCGTATTAGGAAAAGAAACTACTATTGATTCGTTTACCGTTGATTGCGGATTACCATTTGCATTGGCTATTTGTCTAAAAATTTCTCCCCCTCCTGCAACTCCATTACCATTATAGACGTAATTCTCAAAACTATAGGTAATGGTCCGGGTTCCCGATAAAATGGGGCTATATTCCAAATTGATAATTCCAGAAACAATAGCGCCATTATTAAGTTCACAAGCATCTCCGAAATCAAGAACAATAGTTCCTCCATTTCCATTCGATGTCAACGTAATTTGGGTGCATTCTGGAAAAAGAGAATTGGGAAAGGTTCTTGAGGCCTCAACATTCTCGTCAATTCCATTTTCCATAATATTTAAGGAACCGTCTATGACGGCATCAGCTTTGGCTGCCCTTGCTGTATCTTCAACTGAAAAATTAACCGCATTATCTGTGCTCTCATCGGTTGTTGTACAGCTTATGATTAACAAACTTAGCGTAACACATGTAAAAATTGAAATTCTCTTCAGGGTATAATTCATAATTATCTAAAAGTTATTTGGTTTGACAGTAGTATAACGTCCTAACTATCAATTCATTTTATTTTATACTGATAAAATATAAAATAAGGTTGTGTTTCAATAAGATTTTGTAATTTTGCGCTTCGATTGTCATAAAGGCAATCTTGTACATAAAAATCATTTAAATAATATTGGCATGTATTTAACACCAGAAGTAAAAAAAGAAATCTTTTCAAAACACGGTAAATCGGATAGTGATACCGGTTCTGCAGAAGGACAAATTGCGTTGTTTACACACCGTATTGAGCACCTAACAAAACACCTTAAACAAAACCACAAGGATTACAATACTGAGCGTTCTTTGGTAAAGTTAGTAGGAAAGCGCAGATCGTTACTAGACTATCTTATGAAGAAAGATATTATGAGATATCGTGCTATCGTTAAAGAATTGAAATTACGTAAGTAATAAAAAAAATGGGGCTGTGAAGCCCCATTTTTTACTTTTGCATATTTTTCAGAAGATTTTCTTCTGAACGCACATAGAAAAAGCTACCCTTAGGTTTTTCATTGGTCCACCACACAACAACACAACCTTTATCCGAAAAACGGATAGCGACCAATTTAACCTGAATACTCTTGTAATAAAGTTTGGAGTATTCAGAAAATGAAAACAAATGATACCTAAAGTATTTAAGGAGGTCATAGACCTCGGTGACGGTAGAGAAATCTCTATTGAAACCGGAAAATTAGCCAAACAGGCTCACGGCTCTGTTGTGGTTCAATCTGGAAAATGTATGATGCTTTGTACGGTAGTTTCTAACTACAAACAAAGTGATGTCGATTTCCTTCCATTAACCGTGGACTACCGTGAAAAATTTGCGGCTTCAGGACGCTACCCAGGTGGGTTCTTCAAAAGAGAAGCGAGACCTAGTGATGGTGAAGTATTAACCATGCGTTTAGTAGATCGTGTTTTACGACCTTTATTCCCAAAAGATTATCACGCTGAAACTCAGGTGATGATTCAATTAATGTCTCATGATGAAGATGTAATGCCCGATGCTATGGCTGGATTGGCTGCATCTGCTGCCATTCAACTTTCAGACTTTCCGTTTGAATGTGCTATTTCTGAAGCACGTGTAGGACGTGTTGATGGTGAGTTCATTATCAACCCAACAAGAGCACAATTAGAAGAATCTGACATCGATATGATGATTGGTGCTTCTGCAGACTCTGTTATGATGGTTGAAGGAGAATTGGATGAAATTTCAGAAGAAGAAATGGTTGAAGCCATTAAGTTTGCACACGAAGCTATTAAAGAACAATGTGCTGCTCAAATGCGTTTGGCCGAAGCTTTCGGAAGAAAAGAAGTTAGAGAATATGACGCTGAAAGAGAAGACGAAGCGCTAGAAAAGAAGGTTTATGACATGGCTTATGATAAAGTATATGCCATTGCAAAAGCCGGATCTGAAAAGCAAGAACGAAGTGCCGCATTTTCAGAAATAAAAGAAGAAATAAAAGCCACTTTCTCTGAAGAAGAATTAGAAGATTTTGGTGATTTGGTTTCCAAATACTACCGTAAGGCCGAAAAAGCAGCCATTCGAAACCTCACTTTAGATGAAGGTTTACGTTTGGATGGTAGAAAAACAGATGAGATTCGCCCAATTTGGTGTGAAGTAGACTATCTGCCATCTACACACGGTTCTTCTATCTTTACAAGAGGAGAAACACAAGCACTAGCCACAGTTACCCTGGGAACTTCTAGAGAAGCTAACAAAATTGATATGCCGTCTTATGAAGGCGAAGAGACTTTTTACCTTCATTATAACTTCCCTCCTTTTTGTACAGGAGAAGCAAGACCTATTCGTGGAACTTCACGAAGAGAAGTAGGACACGGTAACCTAGCTCAACGTGCACTAAAAGGCATGATCCCCGAAGATTGCCCATATACAGTACGTGTGGTAAGTGAGGTATTAGAATCTAACGGTTCTTCCTCAATGGCTACCGTATGTAGTGGAACAATGGCGTTAATGGATGCTGGGGTTCAATTAATAAAGCCCGTTTCAGGAATCGCCATGGGATTAATCTCAGATGCGGAGACCGGAAAGTATGCTGTATTATCCGATATCCTAGGAGATGAAGATCACCTAGGTGATATGGACTTTAAAGTAACCGGAACAGCAGACGGTATTACCGCATGCCAGATGGATATTAAGGTAAAAGGACTTTCCTATGAAATTTTGGTGAACGCGCTTAAGCAAGCAGCGGCCGGAAGGATACACATACTTAACAAATTGACAGAGACCATTCCCGTACCTAACGCAGACGTGAAATCTCATGCTCCAAAGATGGTTACTGCAACTATTCCAAATGAATTTATTGGTGCGCTAATAGGCCCAGGAGGAAAAGTAATTCAAGAACTTCAGAAAACAACAAAAACCACTATTGTTATCAACGAAGATCCTGTTACCGAAGAAGGTCTTGTGGAAATTCTTGGTACCGATCAAGAGGGAATTGATGCCGTATTGGCCAAAATAGATTCTATTACTTTCAAACCAGTAGTAGGCAGTGTCTATGAGGTTAAAGTAATCAAAATCCTTGATTTTGGTGCGGTTGTAGAATATGCTGATGCGCCAGGAAACGAGGTGTTGCTACACGTATCTGAACTGGCTTGGGAACGTACCGAAAATGTGACCGATGTAGTAAACATGGGTGACGTTATGGACGTGAAGTATTTTGGAATAGATTCAAGAACCCGAAAAGAGAAGGTTTCTCGTAAGGCGTTATTGCCAAAACCTGAAGGGTATGTTGAAAGACCTCCAAGAAATGATAACCGAGGAAGAGATAATCGAGGTAGAGACAATCGAAATCGTGATAAAAAAAGAGATTAACTTAAATCTTCTTTTAAAAAAGAGTCTGTTACTAATAACAGACTCTTTTTTTTTTACAAAGCACGCAACATTTTTAGTACATTGAGACTATAGAGAAAGAATAAGTCAAAAAAAGCTATGAAAAAGTTATTTATTTTATGCGTTACCCTGGCTACTATCGGATTTTCTTCTTGTGAAAATGAGCCAGTAGAATTACTCAATATTAGTACTGATAATATCATTGAGGTAAACTCAGAATTGTATAGTATGCTGCAAGGAATTGCAGGAGATCCATCGCAAAACGAAATCGGATGCATTGATTTCATCTATGCATTTACCCTCTATATTTTTGATGAAGACCTAGAAGTTATAGGAGCAGAAGTAATTAGTAACGACATGGAGTTTAGCGATTTTCTCGGGTCTTTACCTCCGGAAAATTCAATAAGCATGAGTTATCCTATCACAAGTACTCTGGCCAATGGAGAAGAATTTATCATTACCAATAACGCAGAATTAAAAGAAGCCATAGATCTATGTGTTAAGGATGAAGTATTAGGTTATTGCAATGGTCTGTTGGAAGAATGCATTTGGAGAGTAGCCCATGTAGATGGTGGAAATAATGACTTTGAAGGGGCCTATTTTGACGTTAGTAATATTGGAGCCGCTGGATTTTATTTTGAGGATACCGTATATAACGGGACTTGGGTTACATTTTTTATAGAAGATGAGTTGCATTTAAACATTAATCTCGATGACGACGGCACTGTAGCCGAAAATTGGAACCACGACTGGATGGTAAACATCGTGGACGAAGATCATATGGAACTCACCAACGGAACTCGTTTCTTTTTAATTGAAAAAGAATGCGCACCAACCTGCCAACTTTTCGCTTTTGAAACTTGTGAGTTGGATGCTGGAAGCGGCATAGGTGTTTTCCCATTAGATAGCTATACGGAATGTATTTTACCTTTTGTAGATATAGATGACCCAGGGACCGTAACTGTAACGTTTCATGTAACGCAAGAAGATGCTATTGCCGGAGACAACCCTATAGAAAGTCCATATACCAACATTGCAAATCCGCAGTTTATTTTTGTCAGAGTTGTTGATAATATTAGTGGTGAGGTTTATTTACTATCAATATTAATTAGGGCTGTACCCTGTGAGATTTAAACGAGAATAACACATTTATCGCGATTTAAAAAATTGAATTTAAACGAACTCATTGCTTCCTGCAAAAAAAATGACCGACACTCACAAAGTGAATTGTTCAGTCGTTATAAGGATGTTCTTTACTTAACCTCACTCAAATATTGCAGAAACGAAGTCGAGGCTGAAGACAACCTCCATGATGCTTTTGTTACCATTTTTGAAAATATAAAAAAGTTCAATGGCAAAGGGTCTTTTGAAGGTTGGATGAAACGAATTACCATCAATAAGGCCATTGACAAATACAAAGAAAAAAAACCGATCAATATTGCCATTAACAATGACATACTTGAAGATACAAATGTTGATTGGGATGAAGAGACCATTTCTCTGGATACTATTTTAATGTGCATTCAGGAATTACCAGATCAATACAGACTTATATTTAATCTGTATCAACTGGACGACTACTCTCACAAGGAAATTGCAACCATGCTTGGTATTTCTGAAGGAACATCAAGATCCAATTTTCATAGAGCGAAACTCGCATTAAAAGAAACTATTTCAGTGGAAATGGCAAACCCAAAAAAAATAATCTAATGGAGCACAATAAAGATATAGGAGACTTTATTAAGGAGAGACTTACTACAGCTCAAAGGAGTCCGCAAGTTGAACTCTGGGACAAAGTGCAACATTCTTTAGATAGAAAGAAAAGACGGCGAAGATTTTTGTTCTTTTTCATAACAGGTTCTACGGGTATAGCCGTAACGATTGCCGTTCTTGCCTTGGGCCTAAATACTACAGCATCTGAGCAAGAGCCATCACTTATAAATGATATCTCCGTTGAATCCAAAAATTCCTTCGAAATTGATAAAAGCAACACAGTTTCGGATATGGGCACTGAGGTTGACAGTTCAGAAGTAGTTATGGAGCCTTGGATAGAAGATAAATTAGATAGCTTGTTGGCCGAAGAAAGCATTCGAATTGAAAAGAAGAAAATGGCGACCACCTCAGAAGATTCAGAAGAACTTTATAAACGCAAACCTGCGTCTATGGATTCATTCAGTTCGATAAAAACGACCTACTACTATTATAATGGTAAAAATGGTGGCGAAATTTCGACAACCAATAAAAGGGTTATTGATAGTCTTGCAGGTTTTTCAGAAGTTGATAGCATTCAAAAAAGAACGAAGATCAATGAAGAAAGAAATTTGAACGCTACTAAGGCAGACAGCCTCTATAAATAGTATGTAAGAGCACGTGCCATCCGGTTCAATATAAGATCGTAATCGGGCACACACTAGATTTTTTTTAATTCATTCCTGAAGAGGGCATCCATATTGATGGCTCCCTCAAAAAACTACGAACCAAGTAGTTATGTTACCAAAAAATGGGTAAACCCTACCACATTTTGGTCAATTCACCACCAAATTAAAAATGCTGGTGCCATTTACCTTATAACTCGTCTCATTTTTTTTATTTTATCGAAATTCCAAGTATCTTTACCTCCAACCTTTTATGTTTGAGTGCTAAATAATCTTCTAAACTAACGAATATGATAAAAAAATTATTTTTCCTGTGCACAGTTTCTCTGGCTGTTGTACTAAGTTCTTGTGATAATGATCCAAACAATACAATTGATCAAGTTCTTGATGGCGTTGACAGTGGCGCTGTTCTAAGAACCATTAGTATTATTTCTGGCGAATTGCCCATTGGAGTGCCTGGTTCCCAATTTTCAGTAGAAGTGGAGGAGCAAGATAATCAAGATGGAGCTCTTTTATCTAGTGTTGATGTATTTGTCGGCTTTACCGATAATTCTCCAGACAATGGAACACTTGACGTTAATGAGCAGCAAGTATCAACTATTGATGTAAGTGCTTTTTCTCCTGGACCACAAGGATTACCACGTACTACTATTACAGTAACCTTAGATGAAATGTCTGCGGCTTTGGGAATTGACCAAGCAGATTTATTTGGAGGTGACCTCTTTGTAGTGAGACTGGCTGTCAACTTAACCGACGGTCGTACCTTTAGTGTAGACAACGCAGGGGGTATTATCACCGGAGGTTTCTTTAATTCACCATTTCAGTACTCTCCAACGGTAGTTTGTCCCTTGGAAGAAACATCATTTGTTGGTAATTACCTTATTGAAGAAATTACGCCTTATGTAGATGGCCCTACCTTTGATGATGGGGCAGTTGTAGAAGTTTTTGTTGGTGATTTCAGTACCGAACGGTTTTTCTTCACCTCTAACTACCCTGACTATTGTACCACACCAAACGATTTTAGATTTACAATGGTTTGTGGAACCGTGATTGTCCCGATTCAAGAAAGTAATTGTGCCTGTAGTAGTGGAGCCGATTATTTTGGACCAGCACAAAACCCTTCACCGTATAGCCCGTCTGATGACTCTGTTTTCTTCGTAACATTTGAGAACGATGTCCAATCAGATTGTGCCGCTCCGGTAGACACAACATATAAGTTTACTAAGCAATAAAACATCTTTATACTTTATTTAAAAGCGCCTCCCTAGTGGAGGCGCTTTTTTGTATTACAGAAAACCCAAAAGCTTAATTATTAATAGGATATAGGAAAAATTAAGACTCTTATTGATATTCTTTTTGAGATTTACTTAAAAAAGAAGGAATTTTCTTACATTTTTCTTAAATTTAGGTTCCCCAAATTATTACTAACATTAACCTAATTACCATGAAAAAACTTTTTATTGCTTTCGCATTAATGCTATGCGGATTCGCTTTCTATGGACAGGAAGCATCAGTCAATGCGAGTTCGTACTCGTCAGCAGCCTATATGAGAGAAATTCCGGCACTCTCAACTATGGGTAACATTATTGCCGCAAAAGGCTTCGAAGACGTTGCTCCTCCCAAACGAAGAGGTAGTAATACTTATGTGCCAGGTCAAGGACTTCCCGCTGGAGAAGATCCATTAGCACAACAACAAAGATCTGTACAATTAGCTCCGGGAAGAGCTCCTATTGCTTCTTTTCCTGCACACTCAGGTACAGTTTTAAATGATCCTACCGGAGCCATAGGGCCTAACCATTATGTCTATGCCTTCAACTCAGGGTTTGGGATACTGGACAGGTCTGGAAATGTGCTAGTTCCGGAAGCTTCATTAGGAACTTTATTCCCAGGTGAAACATTAGGTGATCCCGTTGTGGTTTATGATCGCTATGCAGATCGATTTATTGTTATGGAGTTTAGTAACAGTCCAAACGGTATTCTAATTGCTGTCTGCCAAGGGCCAGATCCTGTAAACGATGGTTGGTTTACCTATCGATTCAACACCGGTACTTTCCCAGATTACGAAAAAATGTCTGTTTGGAGTGATGGCTATTACATCACTGCTAATAAGGATCAAGGATCTACTCAAACCAGCGATGTTGTTTTTGCCGTTGAACGAGACGAAATGCTACTTGGAAATGCAGGAGCTCAAATGATAGGGTTTCCACTGCCAGGGTCTCAAAATAACGGTTTCTATAGCCCAGGAGGATTTGACTCTAATGGGCCAAATTTGCCTCCTGTGGGGACAGCTCATCCAATTGTATATATGCAAGATGACGCCTGGTCGGGAGTTTCTAACGATCATCTAAAAATATGGAATATCAGCGTTGACTGGAATACACCAGGCAACTCATCCATCTCCACACCGCAACAAATAAGCACAGCTCCATTTGATAGTGTTTTTGATGGAGGATCTTTTCAGAATCTTGACGAACCGGGCAGTGGACCCGATATTGACGCCTTGCAAGCAACCATGATGTATATGACAAGTTATAGGCGATTTGGCACACACAACTCGGCTGTCATGAACTTTGTTGTAGATATCACAGGAAGTGATAGCGTTGCTGGAATTCGCTGGTACGAACTACGACAAACAGCAGACGGTCAGCCATGGACTATTTTCCAAGAGGGTACCTACGTCCAACCCAATGGACATAGCGCCTTTTGTGGAAGTATAGGCATGGATTCTCAAGGAAATATTGGAATGGCCTATACCATTGTAAGTAGCACCGTATTTACTTCGTTACGATATACAGGTAGACTCGCCAGTGATCCCTTAGGTACTATGACCGTAGCAGAACAAAATATTGTTGATGGCGATAGTCAAAACAACCGAAGCGATGGTCGCTATGGTGACTATTCTCAGTTAACTGTAGATCCAGTAGACGACCTTACGTTCTGGCATATTGGTGAATATATGAAAGGCCCAAACAACGTTAGAAAGAGTCATGTAGCCTCTTTTCAAATTGGTACAGGAACCCCTGATACCGAAGCTCCTACGGCGCCTACCAACCTAGCAGCTTCAAACACGACGGCCACAACTACCGATCTTTCTTGGAACGCGTCATCAGATAATATTGGAGTTACTGGATATGATGTATATCAAGACGGAAGTGTGATTACCACAGTTGCGGGAACTAGCTTCTCTGTCACAGGACTTACACCTTCCACAAGTTATGCCTTCTCAGTAATTGCAAAAGATGCCGCAGGAAATGAGTCTGCAGCCAGCAATACGGCGAATGTAACAACAACGTCTAGCTCGGCATGTAGTGGTGGAATTTCTTCTTTCCCATATTCTGAAGGTTTTGAAAACACGTTGGGAGCTTGGACACAAGACACTGGAGATGATCTCAATTGGACAGTAGATTCCAACGGAACACCATCCAACAATACGGGACCAGCTAGTGCAGCACAAGGTACATATTACATTTATGTAGAGGCATCAGGTAATGGAACTGGGTATCCTAATAAGAGAGCTATTGTTAACTCTCCTTGTTATGACCTAAGTTCAGAATCTCAAGCTACGTTCTCTTTTCAGTATCATATGTTTGGATCTACTGACATGGGAAGCATTGCATTAGAAGCCTCTAATGACAACGGACTTACATGGACTAGCATTTGGAGTCAAACTGGAAATCAAGGAAACAACTGGTTGACCGTGGACGTAGATCTTGCAGCTTATGTAGGTGGCAGTGTTCAATTACGCTTCAACCGCTTAACAGGTGGTACATGGCAAGCAGATATTGCCATAGATGATGTTTCCCTCACCGCGGGTGGCGGAACCGGAGGTAATGGTTGTACTGGTGGTATCGCTTCATATCCTTACAATCAAGGTTTTGAGAATACCATTGGTGATTGGACACAGGCAACTGGTGATGATCTAAATTGGACTGTAGATGCTAACGGAACACCATCTAACAATACAGGACCTAGTAGTGCTGTTGAAGGTTCCTTCTATATTTATGTAGAGGCTTCTGGAAATGGTACTGGATATCCAAACAAACAAGCGATTATTAATTCTCCTTGCTATGATTTAAGTGGTGAAACTCAAGCTAGTTTTAATTTCCAATATCATATGTTTGGATCGACGAATGCAGGAAGCATTGCGTTGGAGGCCTCAGATGATGACGGTAGTACTTGGACCTCTTTGTGGAGTCAAACAGGAAATCAAGGAAACAACTGGTTAACCGTTAACGTTGATCTGGCCGCCTACCTCGGCGGAAGTGTTCAACTTCGTTTTAACCGAGTTACTGGAGGCACCTGGCAGGCTGATGTTGCCATTGATGATGTTTCTCTAACCACCAGCGGTGGTGGTGGCGGAAATGATTGTGCAGCAGCCGATCTTACACTTACAATTACGTTGGACAATTATCCGGAAGAAACAGCATGGACCTTGACCAATTCTGGAGGAACCACAGTAGCCTCAAACAGCTACTCAACGGCAAACCCAGACGGATCTACCGTAGTAGAGAATATTAACGGATTAGCTTCCGGCGATTACACTTTTACAATTACGGATAGCTTTGGCGATGGTATTTGTTGTGCCTTCGGAAACGGTTCATATACCCTAGAAAGCTCTGAAGGTGTTATTGTAACGGGAGGTAGTTTCACAGCTTCTGAAGCTACTGCTTTCTGTGTTGATGCTACAAAAACTCGTGTTATCACGCACGCTTTAAGTGATGAGACCAGTACTGATTTCAAAATTTATCCAAACCCAGTGCAAACTCAGTTAAATATAGATACCAGAGGTCTTACCATAGATGATATCAAGGTATTCTCTATGTATGGAACTTTGGTTAATCATATTCAGAATGTAACAGCTGCAAGCATAGATGTTACTACGCTGGCTTCAGGAACTTATTTCATTAGAATTACTTCTGGAGATACCTTGGTTACTCGAAAGTTTATCAAAAAATAATTTTTTAGATTACCATGTTTATAATGCAAACAGGGGCGCTAAAGCGCCCCTGTTTTTTACTTCACACTCATTTGTTTTAGTAAACGAAGATGTGAAGTAATCCCCCCGAAATACGTTGTTTGATTGGGAATAATACCGTGTTTATTTAATATCTCATAGAGTATTTTATTGAGTTTGGGATAGTGAATATGATGCACATGAGGAAACAGATGATGTGCAATATGACAGTTAAAACCACCCAATATAAAATTGGTTGCTTCACTGAAAGGGTTCATATCGTTCGAACTCTTTATTTGATTCATAACCCAAGACGTATTTATCTTTCCATTAGCATCTGTTGTTGGATACAACGTATTTTCAACATGATGTGTCATAAAAAAAGTGAACAATAAAAAAAGTGATTGCGAAAGATGCATGCCTAAAAATCCAAAAAACACCACGTACCATGCGTGCCCTGAAAACAACATTGGTAGGACCAGACTAATCCCAACATAAAAGAACTTCTGCAT
>Ga0316205_10000909_pt1 | contig 43025 bp, 55 predicted proteins | sample 3monthpyrite_MG_FD_204941 | JGI IMG/M metagenome (GOLD analysis project Ga0316205, IMG submission 204941) | Microbial mat bacterial communities from mineral coupon in-situ incubated in ocean water Damariscotta River, Maine, United States -... | ecosystem: Environmental > Aquatic > Marine >...
GAGATGCTAAGGCAGGTAAGACGGCACTTGCAGGTACGGCAGCAAGGCTAGACCAAATAGATAACATCTACTGGTTTGACTTAGAGAATGGTGTAGAAACTCTGCTTAATAAGCAATCTAACTTAACAGATGACCAGCTTAAGAAGGTTAAGGTATTCTCTGTAGTAGATAGTCCGGACTTACCAGTAGCAGGAGAGACTATACTTAAAGCCTTTACCTCCAGACGCCCTGTATCTATATGCTATGAGCATGGTAAAGTAGGATGTGCTGTATGCAAGCCAGAAGATAAACTTGACTGGCACTTACTAGGCTGTACTAAACGTGACTTAGTAGTCATAGACTCAGGTACACAGCTAGGTATATCTGTACATAAGATAGCACAGAAACTTAACACCTTTAAAGATAAGCGTCTTTACTATGTAGAGTCAGGCAGTATGCTTAATGATATCTTTACTATGACGCAGGCTGTACATACAAACGTAGTGATGATAACACATGCACTTGACATTACAAATGATGATGGTAAACTAATTAAGACTGTCCCGCTTGTCCTTAGCCAAGGGTATAGTAAGAACGTAGGTAAGTTCTTTGGGCAAGTAGCCTATCTATCCGTAGAGTTAAGGAAGTTCAAAGCAGGTTCATCCTCTACTTATAAGCAGACAGTACTAACAGGATCTAGAACAGGTGCGGCTATAGAGAATATAACTGATCGCCCACCTACTATGAAAGATTTGCTCTTTCCAGACGATGCAGCATGAGCAGTCTATATGCTAAGAACAAGAAAGCTATAGCTAAGGTTAAAAAGCACTATAAGGATTGTCCTTACAAGGGCAGGTTTATACCTATGAACGTATGTGCTTGTGATTGCTATGAGCGTCGCATATTTACAATAGGTGTAAAGGCACAAAAGAATTTAGAGCGTAAGCTCTAATAGCAGTACGGCTCAACATGAGCTTAAAACCTCTCGCCCGTATGGGCATAACATTAAACTATAAGGTATATAACTATGAGTGAAGAAAACGGTACAGTAACAGGTGAAAAAGACGTAGAGTTGTTTGATCTAGATGGCACGCTAGATGAAGTAGAGGCAGCACCAGAGTTTGTAATGCCAGCTAATGGGCATCACGTATTTGGTGTAGTGGCTTGTAAGATCAAAGACGCTAAGCGTATTAACATCACCTATAAACTGAAGGAAACTTTAGAGCAGACAGATGCGGATGAACTGGCTACAGAGCCAGGGTCTCTATGCTCTGAAGGTTGGCAGGCTACTAAGACAGGGCTTGAATACTTCAAGACTCGTGCTATCCAACTGTTAGGTAAAGAGACTTGCGCTGGTCAATCAGTTACAGCTATTGTAGCTATGCTTGATTCAGACGAGTATCAACAAGCCTATGACTTCACAGCCGTAACTAAGCTTGCTAAGTCTGGTGAGTATGAGAACCTACGCTTTAGTAAGGTTGCATTGCGTACCATTTAGCACTATCACGGGACAAGGATGTCCCAATTTCTAAGAAGGCTTTATACTAATAGAGTCTTCCTATAAATTACTAGCAAGGAGAACAATATGAAACAAGTACTAAGAGCAGAGACCGAGACAGGTCAGATTAAGCTAACCTATGACAATGGAGATATAGAGCATATCCCTTGCCTTAATGACAGTGAGTCCTATGTAATAGCTATAGCTAACCATATGTTCCGTCAAGGTTATAATCATGCACTGCGAGTAGGGGTAGATACTGATGCCAATGCTTAAAGGTATAGAGGTAGTACACTATAAACGTGATCTATCTATCCCACTAGGTGAGGATGCACAGAAGTCTCTAGCTTATCTATATATGATGCTAGAAGGTATAGCACAAATGGGGCTACCAGTAGAGAACACTTATGAGCAGTGTAAGGATAAAGACTGGCAGCATATAATCTTTCCTGAAACATCTAACCTAGCATTCCAGAATGCACTACTAGGCTGTGGCTTTACTATAGCCTTAGAGACTTTCAGTGAGAAAGACTTGGACTTCCATGAACGATTAAAAAGAGGTGAGACTCTAGTAACTAAGAGTCATCACACAGGGTTTACAAGCAGACCAAAGAAGGGGCAGTGATAATGCGTAAGATTATAGGCATAGCAGGATTTAAGGGTAGCGGTAAGACTACTGTTGCAGACTATTTATGTGAGAATGAGGGCGCTATATCTATGCCCTTAGCTCAACCTATTAAAGAGATACTATGTACACTCTATCCACAGTTTAGTGGTGAAGACTTAGATAGTCAAGATGTAAAGGCTACTAATCTATATGGTTCTGATGTAACCATTAGAGACTTACTACGTGGTATAGGTATGGGTATGCGTAAAGAGCTATCTTCCAATATATGGACAGAGGTATGCTTATCTAGAATTCATAAGCTACCTACAATGTGTGAGCGTGTTGTAGTTCCTGACATTCGTATGCCAGAGGAGGCAGACTGGTTAGCTAAGTTAGGTGGTACTCTTATATGGGTAGACAGAGACGGCTACACATCGGATGGTGATATAACAGAGCAGAATCTTAGCTTTATGGCGGATGTTGTACTACATAACCATGAAGGCTTTCATCCCCTATACAGGGAAGTAGATGATATCTTAAGGGTAATAGGCTGGTGAGAGTATTAGCTAATATCTCTAGCAGGGATAAGAAGTATCAAGGGACTTTAGCAGCAATGCTAAAACCCTATGGTGCTCAAGGCAAACTATGCGTAGGGACTAAGTCCTATACTCAACTATTTGCAGCAGCAGAACAAGCTAATGCAGATGTTATTGTAGTATCTAGCCCAGAAACTTTAGGAGAATTAGTAGCAGGGAAAGCTAACATATCTGAATGGAGAGGTTCTGTTCTACAGACAGATATACCTATCCTTATTATATCTCCACTGCATTTAGTCCACATGACTAAGGCTGGTAGATGGCTAATGGAGAAAGATCTAGAGAAGTTACTGCACCTAGCTAAAGGTAAAGATCATTATGCTCATGACTATCAATACAAGATTATAGATAGCCAGCAGTGCTACCCTGATAGTCAAGCCTTAGCTGAGTGTGCGGCAGCAGATTGTCTAGTAGCAGACATAGAGACAACTAGAACTAATGATATAGATGTCATATCTTTTACAATCATAAAAGACTCTGAAGTCGGTATGACGTGGGTATTTCAAACACTAGGACATCATAATACTATCGCTAAGATACTCGCTTTAGATGTCCCTAAAGCCTTCCACAATGGGGCTTTTGACTGTTTCCAGTTATTGCGTTTTGACATTCCAGTTAATTATTATATACTAGATACAGAGTATATGTGGAAGTGTTGGCACGCAGAGTTAGATAAGTCCTTAGCCTTTATTAGCTCAGTACTATTGAGGGACTACTACTATTGGAAAGAGGAAGTCTCTGATGATAGACTGCAGTATTGTGCTAAGGATACAATCAATACAGCTAGATGCTTATTAATCATGATGAAGGATATGCCTAGGTGGGCATGGATTAATTATTCTATTATGTTCCCTCTAGTATTCCCAGCTATAGGCTATGGGTTTGAGGGCATTAAGGCAGACCAAAAGAAGTTAGAACCTATAAGAGTTGAAGCTCAAGCAGAGGTAGATGCACTACGCCATAAGCTACAAGTAATGGCAGCATGGCCTACCTTTAATCCTGGCTCACCACAGCAAGTAGCTAAGCTATTGTATACTGTAATTGGTGCTAAGAAACCTAAACGCTGCAAGTCTAAAGCAGCTACAGGAGAAGTGGAACTTAAGAAGATTAGACTTCAGCACCCATTCATAGCTGTATTTGTAGAGCTTATACTAGAGTTTAGAGATAAGGCTAAAGCACTATCTACTTACTATAATGCTTCAATGTTTAATGGCCGTATAATGTACTCTGTTAAGATTGATGGTACTGAAACGGGCAGGCTAGCATCTAGTAAGTCGCCTCTCTATGTACCTTTATCAGAGACTCCTGGCAAGACTCTAAGTACACAGAAGAACTATGGAGCACAGGTACAGAACTTCCCTCCCTACTATAAGAAACTACTTCTTCCAGATGATGGCTATACGTTCTTTGAGATAGATAAGTCCCAGTCTGAAGCTAGGTGTGTAGCTAGGCAGTCAGGGGACAAGGAGCTGATACAGGCACTAGAAGGTGGAGAGGATTTCTATTGTTATACAGCATGGAAGTTCTTTGGTAATAAGATAGATAAGTCTTCTCCTGTTAGGCAGATTACTAAGAAGATTATTCATGGTACTAACTATAAGATGGGAGCTGAGACTTTTATAGATTCTGTAGGCATCGAAGGCATGTCAGCAGCTATGCGTCTACTAGAGTGGGAAGGCTCTGATATGGTAGAGTTCGCTAACCACCTATTAGGTTTATACCATAAAGCATACCCAGGTGTACAGAGGGGATGGAAAGCCATAAGGACTGAGGTATCTCTAACAGGTAAGCTAGTAACAGAGGATGGCTGGACTAGAGAAATCTTTGGAGACATAGTAAGCGATGACGCTGTATGGCGTGCATGTATAGCACATAAGCCTCAGCATCTATCAGTAGCAGGACTGAATAAGTCGCTTATCCAAATCTACTTTAAGTTACAGCTAGGCTCTGAAGGTAAGCTAAGAGTAAAAGCTCAGGTGCATGACTCGATCATAGGCCAGACTGTAGACCCAGATTACTATATACCTAAAGTGCATGAGCTACTAGACACAATACAAAAAACTAAGCATGGGGATTTAAGAATACCCTTAGATATAGAAGTATCAACTACAAGTTGGAAGGAGAAGAAGGAATGGCAATTACCACACCAATAAGTCAGTGGCCTACTATCAAAGAGATGGTAGCTAAGCTGAACGCTGGACACTTTGAAGGCACTGTAAGTATTAATGATTGGGAAGAAGGGTTCTTAGTATCTATGCAAGCTAAGGATACATTCTCTCAGAAGATGCAGGCTAAGATAGTATCTATCTATGATAGGGAGATAGGCATATGAATAGGGATGATGCTAGACAAGTAGTAATCGATGCCATTATAGATAAGCTCCCTAAAGGCTTAGAGCTTTATGACGAGAGATTACGGTTCAATCAACTAGACCTTGATGACTTAGATGTTATATCTATAATGTTAGAGATTCAATCAGATAAGCATATACTGCTATTTGACTCTAGCCATTATGCGCCTAACTCAATTGATGACATGATAACCTTAGTAGAGGAGGCACCAGCTTATGAGAGATAAAATACATGGTGTAATAGATATAGAGACAGGAGGGACTAAGATTCCTTCTCCCTTATTTCGTATAGGTATAGCAATTGTTGGAGTTGAGGGTGTACCGATGCCTATTAAGGATATAGGTGTACAGCCTTATACATGCCTTAGCTCTGACTGTAAGATGGATGCTGAAACACTTAGCTGGTGGATTGAGCAATCAGATGCTGCTAGGAAAGCTAGAGACCTTGAGCCTAGATTCCATGTAAACCAAGCACTCATAGCACTTAATGAATTCTTAACAGAGCATAATGTAGACTATACATGGGGTAACTCTCCTAGCTTTGACCAAGCACATTTATTATACTTCTATGACTTGCATGGTATAGTCCCGCATAAGTCCTTAAACTACTATAATCAAATGGACTTACGTACTATAAGAGCCCTATATCCTCCTATAAAGTCTCGTATAAAGGCTCACTTTAGTGACAGGTTTCCTGCACACATAGCAGTTAATGATGCTTATGCGGAAGCTGTTGGATTAGTAGAGTACCTTAATGATATCTGGAGACTTTATCAGTGAGTATCAATGAGGACTTCTTTGAGCTATACTTCCAATACGTAGGTAGGACTGAGTCCCCTGCTATATTCCATAGATGGACTGCTATTAGCATGATCTCTACACTGCTTAGCCGTAATGTACACCTACCCTTTGGGCATGGTGAGATATTCCCTAACCAGTATATACTGCTAACAGGAGGGCCAGGTACTAGGAAGGGTACTGCTATTAAGATAGGCATTAAGCTTATGGAGAGAATAGGCTATGATAAGTTTAGTCCTAATAAGGCAGCTAAGGAAACTCTCTGGCATATAATGGCTAACCAGCATAACAAGGATGATGAGGACTCAGGCGATATCTTTGACCTTAATGAGCCTTGCTTCACAGACCCTGTATCAGATATGTATATAGCACAGGATGAATTCATTGACTTTATAGGGGTAGGTAATGACGAGCTTCTCACTAACCTTACTAATCTTTGGGATAACCTTAGCGAGTTTAGTAATCCTAAGCTTACCAAAGAGGATGCTATTGTATCTAAGCCAACTATCAACATACTTAGTGGCGCTACTCCAGGGGGTATTAGCGAGGCTTTCGGGTCGATAGCTATGAGTGGAGGGTTCTTCTCTAGGGTTATGTTTATCTATGGAGGAGCTACAGGAACTAAGATAGCTTGGCCTGATGCTAAGAACCCAGAGCTAGAGAAAGAACTAATCACAAGGCTTAAGGTAATACAGTCATTGCAGGGTGAGGTTACTATAGCCCCTGAAGTTAAAGAGTTATTAGCTAAGATCTATACAGGCTTTCCTGGGTTAGAGGATAGACGCTTTGCTTACTACTGTCAACGTAGGCAGACACACTTACTCAAGTTATCAGTAGTCTGTGCGGCAGCAAGAGGTAAGCTAGAGGTGATAGAAGAAGACTGCATAAGAGCTAATACCATTATGCACCTAGCAGAATTAAGGATGCCACAGGCATTAGGCGAGTTCGGTAAGGCTAGACTATCAGATGTATCTAATGATATACTTGAGATACTAAGCAACTCTAATACACCATTGAACTTTAAGCAGCTATGGAAACACTTAAGGCAAGACCTAGCTAAGCCTGCTGACTTACAGGAATTATTAAGTAATCTAATACAAGCTGATAGGATACAGACTGCAGTAGTAAAGAACAATAAGGCTTTCCTACCCGTACTTAGGTCTGATAATAAGTGGGAGCCTAGGCATATAGACTACAGTATGGTAAGACCCTCAGAACATCCAGAGGCTATAGAGCCAGATAAAGTAGTGGCAGTATGAGTAAGAGAAAGAAACATAAGAACAAGAAGTGTATACCCTGTGAAGGGTTAGGTATGATAGATGGTAAACAATGCACTAAGTGTAGGGGCTTAGGCTATTATAAAGTAATGAGGAATAAGTAACTATGAATATAGGGCAGGTAGAAACACAGACAATAGACTCGTTAGTTAACGCATTATTATCAATGGAGCGTGGAGGGCTATACGAATATACTGCAGGAGATAAGGAGCTACTAACAGAAGCTAGTAGACTAATCAACGATAGGGAGTTCTTAACCGTAGCACAACATACAGCCATAGTACATATGGCAGTGAGGTATTTATGAGACGCGCAAAGCTTACAATCGAAGTTATTATAGACGTACCTAGCATAAGTGACGGTGCAGATCAAGAGATACAGGCAGCAGACAGGGCTAGAATTCTAATGGCTGACTATAGTGTCTATCCACCCCTAGGCTATGTGCAGCAGCGGTACAAGAAGTTAGAAATTATCGAGGTAAACTAGGCATAAAAAAGCCCTCCATAAAGGAGGGCAACAGCAGGCGAGGGAGACAAAGCCCTCTTGGGAGTAAACTTATTAGTATTCGTATGTGTTAATTATATCCGCAATGCCTTCTTGCTTAGTAGCATTACCCAGTAGCCTATCAGCAAAGGTGTTATCTAATCCTGCATAAGCTGTATTGAGTGCAGTATTCCAGCCTCTTGCAGTACCTCCAGCATCTAAGTACTTCTGCATGACACCTCCTATCTCACCATCACTTTCCCCTCTAGTGATAGTTCTAAGAGTATTTATAGCATCACGTCTGTTACCAGAATCAATAGCATCATAGTATTTACCAGAGTACTTTAAGGTTCTAAGGCTCTGCTCTTTCATAGGTCTAGAACCCATGACTCTAGACATTGTTGCCCAGCCTCCTACCTCACTCTCATTAGATACTTGCTGGCCTGATCTATCTAGAGAGTAACCTAAACCTAACTCAGTCAACCTTGCGGCAGGACGCCATAAGCTCTGGCTAGCAACGCCCTCACCAAAGGCTCTGAATACATCCTTACCTCCAGCAGTAGAAAAGGCATTAGCCATACCTGACATAGTATTCCAAGCAAAGGCTATACCATCTTTATAGGCATTGAATACAGGAGGAGCAAACTGGAAGCCATCACCTTTAAGTGTAATAGGGCTACGTACTTGTAAGTCCCCACGAGTCTGCACAGCCGTCTGGAATAGTGTACTAGGGAAACCAAATAGCGCATACTCAGCAGCACTCCTGCTCTGATCTGAGTCATCACCTAAAGCTTTATAGAGTGTCTGTCTAATATCTTGGTGAGAGTTAGGATCTCCTACATACTCACCTAGTATATCATTAAACAGATCAAAGCCAGGGAGAGACTCTACACCAAACATAGATGCTTGCCCACCTAGTAATAAACCTAAAGCTTTCTTATCTCCACGTTCTACATACCTTGCCATGTTCTGTGCCATAGTGAGCATGAAGGTCTGGTATAAACCTACTGTTGCTCCTAAAGCTCCTTGGAATAAAGCAGGTCTTTGTCTAGCATTATAGTTACCCATGGTGCGTAGAGTAAAGGCATTAGCAAAGGCTTCTAATACTTCATCAGCACCATCTGGAAATTTAGACTGTGCCATACGGTAGCCTGTAGCATAGGACATCTCTCTTACAGAGTGCTCTGCCCAGTCTGAAGGCTTAGTTAATGTATTCCAAACCTTAGCAAAAGCAGTATCATTCTTATGCTTACCAAACTTATCCTTAGCTTCTAGCTTAGATATAAAGCCAGTCTTGGTATGGGTAGACTCTATGATATCCGTAACTTCAGAGGTTACTCGCTTAGTATACTTGAGGTCAGAGGCTTTCTTCATGATAGCCATAGACGCTTCATCCTTACCCATCATGAGTTTGATACCATCTATCATAGACTTTAATGGGTACTGCTGACTCTTAAGCTCTGCTCCTAGTATTACAGGTAAACTCATAATAGTTACAGCAGCATGACTAACCTCAAACAATCTAAGGTTAAGTGCTACAAGCACAGCACTATTGCGGGCTATTAGATTTTGTGCGGCACCCGCCTCTATATGCTTATTCTTTTTAACCATATAAGAGTCAAAGTCTTTCCAAGGCATCGGTACACCATCAGCTTCTAGCTTAGCAACTAAGTCTGTATATTCACCAGAGCCTACCTGTTTAGCAAAGGTAGTTTTAGCCCCATCTACTGCTCGTATAGCTTTGTTCATCCCAGCAGTAAAGAAGTTATTAGCAGACTCAAATAAGGGAGCATCCTCTATCTTAGACACACCTAACAAAGTCTTATATACCAACTCAGCTGTGTTATCCCTGAGAGACTTAGAGCCTTCAGAGTTATATCGTCTACTATGTGCTATGTTAGATTCTAACGCATCAAAGACTTTAGAGTTAGTAAGCTTAAATACTGCACGCTTATTCTTCCAAGTCTCCTTCTCTAGTGCAGCCATTATATTATCTAGGCCACTAGCATCTACAGGCACGTCAGTATTAGCAAAGCCACCTTTACTTTTCTGTGAGTCTGCGCGTCTAACATGCTCTGTACGTGCATAGCCATGATGGTCATTCCATTCATCTAGGTTAGACTTATTAGTTATAACCTTCATGTTAGGATTATGGTTAGACTTCTCAAAGTCTGCTATGTTAGTTGCTAAGTCTTCAGCTGTCCTACCTGTAATACGTTGTAAGTCTTTGGCATTGGCTGTATTAATTACATAGGCCACTAGCCCATCATCTATCTGGCTATCAGGTAACCATATACCTCTACCTGTAGTAACATCCTTACCTTGTAGTTTCTTTTGTAAGTTTATATCAGCTAAGAACTCTGCCTGCATACCGCCAGGTCTAGTCCAGTCAGCAAAGAACTCAGCATTCTCTCTCTGTAATACTATGTCTTCACCACCCTCTGAGTACTTAAGGTACTTAGCTGGAGTATCACCCTTAGCTGGCTGAGTTATAATCTTACGGAGTGTTTGGTCATATTTAAGTAGCTTACCAGCTTCACCATCTATAGCCTCCAAAGCATTACGTACTTGGTAGAACTGGGTTCTAGCTACAGGGTTAGCAGATATCTCTTGGAATAAGGGGCGTACTGCATCCTTAACAGCAGATGCTCTATTTCGTACTAGCTCATCAAACTTCTGTGCCATAGTAGTTACCATTCTGCCTATGTCTCCTAGGTTACGTAAGGCAAAGTCAGTGGCTGTGTATACACCCTTACTACCAGTCTGGCTAGCAGTAATAACATCTAGATTAGCCTCTATCATAGCCATATCCCCACCACTAGTAGCTCTAGTCTGGGACTGCATATGCTCTGTACCATGGGTAAGTGTGTCATTCTCTTGCAAGACCTTATTAAGGTTCTGCATTTGGTCAGCATCTAGCAGATGAACATTAGCCATCTCCTCCTGCCTAGCAGCAGTTAAGCCTGCACCACGTATCTCTACCATAGAAGGCTTAAGATGTGTAGTTAAGTCCGCAGAATTATATACTATATAGTTAAGGTCTGGTACAACCTCATGCCCATTCTCTACAGATTTGAGCACAGTAGCCAATGGAGTATTAGTAGCCTTAGCTGCCTGCTCAGGACTGAATCCCTCTCTAACCATTTGCTTTATAGTATCAGCCTTCTTAGCCTTGATAGCAGACTCTAATTGCTCAGCTCCAAAGTAAGCCTTACCTTCAAACATAACCTTTATAGGGTCATCTAACTCTTTACTGAATCTATTCACATAAGTTAATGCTGCCTGTAAGTCTGGTAAGTTCTCATCAGCTACACGCAATTCAGGGAAACCCTTAGTTAGCTTAGACTCTGCTACAGCGGCATTAGCAAAAGCTTCATCATTCCTATAGATAGAAAACTTAGTAGGGTTATAGCTAGAGTCATTCTCAAATATCTTATACCTAGCATTAGGTGCCCAGCCTGGGTTATCCGCTATGCCTTGTAGTACCTTAGCCTCTATAGATCCAATGATCTTAGGCTTACCAAAGTAATTAGTTATTACAGCGGTAGGCTTAGCTAGGGTAAGCATAGTGTTAAAGTCTTCTGGCTTTATAGCCCAGTCTCGTAACTGTCTTAACTTCTCAGCGTTACCTTGATCTGCACTTTTAGCTCTAGCCTCTAACTGAAGTCTAGCTTTACGAGTTATAGCTTTACCATCAGCAGCCACAATGTCTACATTACCCACTAGGTTAGAATGTAACCAAGCAAGCTCTGGAGAACTAGCATCGCCTAAGACACTAAAGCTAGGAACCTCTATAGTTTTAATACCATCAAGGTCTAGTATCCTAATAGACTCAGGCATGATAGCTACTTCGTCTGTAGGCTTAACTAAGGTAGATAAGAAGTCTTCTGCATCATTAATCTTTAAATGCGTAACACCTGTAGACTTATCCTTTACTGCCTTAGCAATAGTGTTTATACCAGCAGCGGAATCTAAGCCAAATATGCCTAGGCTTTCTGCCCCATTAAGAGCTTGAGGATCCTTAGTAAGGATCTGCATTACCATCTCTATAGGGTTAGCTTCTCCGGAACCTCGCTGTGAGTCTGCTATCTGTATAACCTTGTCATTCTTACCTTTAGGCAGAGCTTCAAACGTATCCTGTAACTCCTTAGTAGACATGTTATGTACAACATCTTCCATTAAGTTCTTAGTCTTTAGAACCTGTGCATCTAGCTGGTTAGCTATTGCTTTTGCTGAGTCTTCAGACAAGCTATCTAAGGCATTAAGCTGAGACTTTAACAAGCTCTGATATGTAGCTAATTTTTGCCCGTTAGTATGCCCTGCCGCAGTAAGACTTACTGGTGTAGTAGGAGTAGTCTTAGCTTGTATCCATTCCTCTACTTGCTTAGCTTCTAATGAGTATTGATTCTTTCTTACTAGCCAGTTAATCGGGGCAAAGATACCGCCTAGTGCTGCGCCTATAGCAAAGTCTGACGCATCATAGTTCTCCATGTAGGAGTGGCCTTGGAACATACCAGCTATAGCTGTCTCATATATGACTGCCTCAGCAACACCCTCTACCATAGACCAAGTTCTCTGGCCTTTCATGGCTGCTCTATACGCGTCAGTATGTAGCTCATCAGCTTTAATAAGTCTGAGAGCCTCCTCTTTGTTTGCAGTAATCTTATCGTTAAGCCTAGCCGGTACATTGAATCTGCTATTAGCAAACATGCCACCCTTAGCAGCTCTAGCTGTACGTATACCCCAAGCAGCTACAGACCCAGGTAAGAATACACCTCCAACAAAGGAGGCTAACTCTACACCATCTCTATGCTCCTCATAAAAGCTAGCTGCACCTTCTGCACCAAAGTAGTTAAGCACATCAGATGTCTCTAGTTCAGAGTCTTCAAATAAGAATGTATTAGCAATAGATTTAGCTATGTCACCTATAACTGCAATGGGTGCTTCATATAAGTCATTAAGCTCAAAGCCTGATTCTTCTTCTTGTGAAGTTTCTAGCCCATAGGATAGAGCTAAGTCATACTTACTAGCCATTATAAATCTCCAGACCTTAAGGCATTAACTAGGTAATCTGCGGGTAATGTAAGACCTAACCTTCCTAGCTTTCTATTAAAGTCTGAAGTATAGGTGGTAGCAAGGAAATTACTTAAAGCCATTAAGCCTACCCTTGGATTACTTGATGTTTCTGCCGCTACTTCTAATGCGGCATTATTAAGCTTTAATAGATCATTAGGCTGATCTATAGTCTTAGCCTTATCAAATATCTTAAGCAGAGTACTACTAACAGCTGGGGATAGCCCAGCCTTATTTAAGTAGTCAGCATCTACTGTACCAAGCAAGTTAGTAACAGCCTCATTCCTTACTAGGTTAGAGGTCTTAGCTATATAGGATTCTCTAGCCTTAGTCTTAACTTTTAAGTCTATAGCTGTTTGATCAGCAGTAGTCCTTACATCCTTCTTAAGCTTAACTATATCCTTATGTGCATTTGCAGCTTTCTCTGATTCATCCCAAAGGATCTGCATACGATCAGCTAACTCTACAGCCTCTGGAACTTTATCAGCTATAGCCTGAGCAGCTAACCGGCCTTCTATAATCTTACCTTGGCTGAAGTAAGTATTAGAGGTCTCAGTCTGATTTGTCTCTGAGTCTTTTAAGAACTTCATAGTAGCTAGAGAATCTGCATCTTTTCCTTGAGCTGTAGACTCTACATTTATACCCATAGATTCAGCAAAGGATACAGTAGAAGGCTTTAATGGTACAATACTCTTACCTATATTAGATCTATTTGTGGCAGCACTTGCTAAGCTTCTCTCAGCTGTAGCAGCACTAGCTAACGCAGCAGCCTTAGTTTCAGCCTGCTTAAGCAAAGCTGCATCTTGCGGATATCGCTTAATGTACTCACGCTCAACCTTAGCATCATGCAGCTTATAAGCAAGCTCCAGCTCTTGGTCAGCTTTAGTATTAATCTCTCCAGCACTAGCTGTAATCTCTCGCATCATCTCTTGCATAGCTAAGGATTCAGGCTTAAGCTCCTCTGATAAAGCATTCCTCCTTTCTTGTACAGAAGAAGTAAGCTCAGCTACATAGTTAGTGTAGTCTTCTACGTTAGTGGCAGCAGAAGCTCCCTCAGTAGGAGCATAGGTTGGATGCTTCCAGCTAGCTGAAGGGTTAATACTTTCATCTGGTATATTAAACGTACCTGTATTAGCTAGCACCTCTTGATCTTCTGGAGATATATAGATGTTACCAGCAGGATTAACTCCCGCAGCTACGTCTCCTAGTTCAGGTAGCTGATCTGTAAACTCTGGTATCTCACCTCGGCCTCTAGCCTGTGCAGCACCCTGTCTGATACGCTGAGCTATAGCCTCTCTACCACTAGGTAATGGCTGAGCTGGAACAGCACCTGCTATAAGTTCTTGCAATAACTGCTCTGCACCGACAGCTCCTACATTAGGATCTAAGTTATTTACATCAACAGGCTGCTCTTGGTAAGGCTGTCGATCAAGGCTAGCTAGCTCTTGAATAATAGCTGTTAGCTGCAAGTCCTCATCTAGGTCAGACGCAGGAGCATAGCCACCATACACATCTGGTTCTGTAGCTGAAGGGGCATTTAATAGTTCTTCAAGTGTGATAGCCATTATATTAACCCCTTAGTTAGCATGTTACGCAGCTCTCGTCTAGCCTCTACCTCAGCACGCCTATTAGTTACAAAGTTATTACCTCCACCACCAGCTCTAGTGTATATCTGATTGTATAGAGACCCACCTATAAGGGACTCAAGCTGAGCAACCATGGCTGAGTTCTCTGCAAAGGTAGGGGTATTAGGATTACCACTAGATGCATTGCTATTACCAGTAGTTCTAGAAGCAGAGCTAGAGGAGGAGCTAGACTCATTAGTTCTTACTATCTGATCTAGTATCTCAGTAGCGGTAGAGTCCGTATTAGTCTTCTCATATGCGCCCTTACCAGTATTAAGTATGCCCAGTATAAGCTCCGATAGCTCATCCGGCCCACTAGCTGCTTGTAAGAGAGACTGATCTACTCCACGCTGGTTAGCAGCAAAGTCATTAATAGCCTGTAAGACTACCCTACTCTGGGCTTCGCCTGTTCTAGTAGCAGCATCCTGTTGTAATAATGCTTGTACAGCACCACCACTAGCACCACTAGCCTCAACAGCCCCAGTTATCTGTGGGTTGATCTGCTCAAGCAATGTTCTAGTAAGTCCTGCGACATCACCCTGAGCTGCAGCTCTAGCACTACTCTGAGAGTATTGGCCACGCTGACTTTCTAGATCAGCTATTAAGTTGTTTATAGAACTCTGCCTATTACGAAAGTTCTGTGAACCTCCGCTTTTAGCTTGATTAAGCAGCGCGTTATAAGCAGCCCTAGAGTTAGGATCAAATCTGTCAACTATAGAAGTACCTTTAGTCCTAGTAGTCCTAGTCCCGCTGGTTCTAACAGTTGAGTTCTTAGAACTCTTAGAGCTCTGGTTCTGGTCAAAGCTACCATCTGGGGTAGAGCCAGTTCTAGTTCCGAATACGACAGGCATTATCTGTACCTCTTATCTTGAGCTTGAATGAATGGGGCTAGTACATCCCTTAGTTCGGGCATAGATGCTAGCACTGTACTTAATGTATTAGTTCTTCCATGAAAGGGTGCGAAACCTCGGTATCTGCCATCGCCAGCTTCTCCTGAAGCACTAGCCTTAGTCTCTGATCTAGTATTGCGATCTGCAGTCAGAGCTTCTTGAATATCTAGCCCTACCAATAAACTCTTAAGCTTATTGACCGCCTCGTCTTGCTGTCTATAGCTAAGATCTACTGGGGACAGACTAAGCTTAGCTTTCAAATCATCTATTAGCATGTTTATATCCTTCTAGCTCTACGTAAGTTAGATTGAATTTACCTTTGATTACAATGTTAAACCATTTTGCTACTGATGTCAAATAGAAATCGTAACTTGGTGCGGTTATCGTAGGGCTATCTACGTCATAAGCCCACTCTATAACCCTACCATCTATACTAAGCTCAGCAGTCACTGTACAGTTAACATACCCTTTAAATCCTAGTGATGCCTTAGTTAAGCAGGTAGTACCAGACTTACTTAATTGGAACTTACCTAATACTAAGTAGGAATCTGTAGGCTCATCTGTAAGTATCTTAACAGTATCGTCTATACCATATACAGCTAAGCCTGCATAGTCTGAGCCATAAGCGTTATTATGGGCTTCATACAGATTCTCTACCTTATAGCCCATCTGATTGATAGGGTTCATACTGAATATAGACTTGAAGTCTAACTCTGCCTGTCCCCATTTACCTGTATAGGTATCATAAACAAAGGCCATAGAGAATTCAGGGTAAGCTGATAAGTTCCAACTAGCTGGCTGGAATGCTGCTACTCCTGTGTTAAGCCCTGTCTCTACTCCAGTGCCTAGGTACTGAATGTCGGTCTGATTGTCCCTAGACCTATGCATAGAGACTCGCTTAGGCTCTGTATCTAAGCTAATAAGCAAGTATCGATCAGATACATAGGATAGGTGTATAGGTAGATTGAACTTCTCTATCCACGCTGTTAGCTCTTTAGCTGCAAACTTATCCTGTGCTCCGGCCATGTCCAAGGCTATTATACCATTAGCACTGTAATGGAATCCTAAATTGCCTGACTGTGTTATGTGTCTAGGATCTACTACACCAAAGCTCGATACTGGCTTATACTTGTATACATACTGGCCACCAACATAGGTAGCCCTGATTATATTACCAGTAGCATATACTAGGAACCCATCCTCTGTAGGTACGCACTTAATGATCTTACCTTTAATAGAATCTACAGTTACTACATTAGCTTGCGTCTGAATAGACGGTGTAAAGTCTATAACATTTTGATTAGACCCTATGTATATAGCATTGAGATAGTCCCAAGCTATAAGCCTTCCACGTCCTGTACATATACCCTCTACATTAGCAAGCTTAACTAGCGCATTAGATGTAGCTCCTGCCACATTGACTTCTGTACCAGAGTTAGTAACTGTAACTAGTGGGTCAGTCCCAAGTGGCGAGTATATAGCTAGGCTTATATCGCCCTGGTAGGTAGCCTCTGACGGAGTAGTAACAGTTATAGATGCTCCTGTATCGTATACTTGGTATAAGGCTTCTAGCTGTGCAAGCATCTGAGTTGTAGACATACCAGGAGTTAATGATGTATTGCTGCTAGCTAAGCTTAATGTTTGTAAGGACTTAGTCTTATAGCCAGTAACAGTAGCAGTAGAGTTAATTACTGCATCTTCTAATGTAGGGTTACAATAGATTATAGTTCCCATGTTGGCTGATATACTAAGGGCAAGAGGCTCATTACCCCTTAATGCTCTAGTCAGCATAGTGCTATCCCTAGTAATATTAACCATACCTACAGTACCTACATTAGCAGTAGCTATCCATGGTCTATAGTCTTCTACGTCTGGAGTACCTGGGCCTGGAGCACCTGTACGATTAAAGTCATCCGCATAAGCTACAGCATAGCCGGACTTACCAGCATCATTAGTATAAGCACCACTCCAAGAATTATAGGCATAGAAGCCGAACATGATTACAGTATAATTGCCCCCTGTAGTAAATGCTATATCGAGGTCTATAGAGTAGTTAACTACTGGATTAGACGGGACTGTTGCATCAGCAGTAGGAGTTATAGATGTAGCTACTAAGGTTCCTTGGTCGGTTACAGTAATACTTGAGGTATCTACTCCTGCTATATAAGGAAGATAGATATCAAAGTTAGTTATCTGTGCGGTACCATAATCTAGATATACTGTAGCAAGAATAACTCCAGAGATAGCACATATCCTGCTTTCAACCTCTGCCATAGGAACATAAGTATCTAAGGCACTAGTGTCTATGCTGTAGGTAGTCCCGTTCTGTATTATATCTATAGTCTCGCTATTAGCTAAGTCTACAGTAATATTATACTTGGCATAAGTAACAGCCCCCGGAGTACTAGTAGGAGCAAGGGCTTGATAACCCCAATCATCACCAGTAGGCTGAAGGCTCTTAGTGCCAGGAACAGTGCTGACAGGGTTAGCAAATTCAGCATCTAACCTAAAGTCTCCGTAAGTGCTAATAGTAGGAGCTGCAGGAAGTATGACATCTCTGTGCTTCTTAACTATCTCTATGCGGTATGATCCATAGTAATCAGCATCCTGTAATAGCCAATTAGCACTAGGATTACTTACTTGATCTGCTAATAGCCCAGCCACTACCTTCCAGTCAGACTCATTAGTGCCAATCGTGGTGTAAGATAAGCTTAGGTCATCGAACACCAGATTGTAGGTATAACCAGCAGACTTACCAGTAGTTATAGACTCAGAGTAATATAGATCCGCATCCCATACAGGGTTTGCAGGAAGTATCATCCCAGTAACAGCAGTATTATCAGTAAGACTGCCAGTTGCTACTGTGGAAGTTATACCTGTAACACCTCCTATATAGGGAAGATACATATAAACATCAGTAACTGTGCTTGTGTACTCCCTGCTTAGCCCATACACAGAGTTAGGTATAGTCTCAAGGAAAGTCAGTAAGGTAGTTAGATTAGTATCTGAGTTAGTGCCTACTAAGCTAATGCTGTAAGTAGTTCCACCATATGTAATATCATACGTACAACTAACATTGAGTGTTAGGGATAGGATAACTCTATCATATAACAGTGTATGATCATAGTTACTATTCATAAGGAATGCTATATCTTGATCAGTCACAAAGTCACTTATCACTAAGTCTGAAGAAGTAGCTGAGTCATGTGTAGCTTTAGTAGAATAGGTAGTAGCTAAGGTAGCTATAGCCTGTGTAATATTGACAGTCTCACTTCCAGCTACAACGGAACCGCCATAACCAGACTGTACCCTAATATCAGATATAAGCTTTTGGCCTAGGTCAGCTATATACTCATCACCGCGTAAGAATTGTCCTGCTAAGTAGGAGACATAAGCTGCCCCGAATATATTAACTGTGGTATAGGCAGAGTCTGTAAGTGTTCTATTGACTGTGAATACATAATTATAGACCTTACCCGTGGTAGATATGATGAATAGAGGGTCAAGCTTATCTAGGACTATAGTACCATGAGCATCGCCATGCAGGTAATAGATATAATCCATACCACGCTGGTATAAGTATAGCTTATTCTTAAGTATAGCATAAGTCCATAAGTCCCAAGGGCTAATACCCGCATTAGAATTAGAGATGATCTTAGACCATTCTAAGTTTTTACCTTGGTTAAGCGTTATAGTTATATCCGCAGTAACCTCTACCATGCTAAGAGCTGCATCACCTTCAAGGCTTTTCATATATAGCCCATCTTCAGCAAAGCCTAAGACTATTAGATTACCACCTACAGTTCTATAAGTTACTATTTCTTGTATATGCCTGAATGCTGGTGAGGTGTTGCCAATACTAGCACCTAACCCAAAGAAAGACTTATAGCCCTCTTGAGTAGGCAGTACATTCTTACCATCATAAGGGAATACTCTAGGTATCCCTCTATTATCTGAGGCGAATACCCTAGGCAAGGACTCAGGGTCAGTAATGATTAGACCCTCTGCTAGTTCTGCTGATACTTCACGTGTTGCCATTAAGGTGTCTCCAAGAACTGTGATAGGGTTAGTGCATCCCACTTAGTTAATCTAGTCATTACTAAAGTATCCGCTGTACCACTAATAAGTATAGCACTTATGTATTGATCGTCTGAGTATATAACATAATCTGTTTGTGGGGCTAAGATAATTACATTTGCATAGTCAGTATCCATAGCTAGGGTGTCTATAGGTGTTGCCCCAAAACTAAGCGCCATGTAGTTCTCACCTAAGTTAGAGAACATAGCTAAGCCAGAGCCAGCACTAAAAGCATCTACACCAGACCCTGCCATAACAACATTAGTAACTGATATAAGCCTAGTGTTTAAGGGCTTTACTACACCTAAAGGTATGTCCTTACCATCACCAGACGATAAGGGATATACCGATAGTATGTCACTAGCAGCCATTATCTATCCTTCCTATGAGGAGGAGTTAATGCTCTATCAGCAAACCACCAAGATGCAGCAGTAGTGGCCGCAAAGATTATAGACTGGACTACATACACTACTAACTCAGCTGCCTCAGAGGGAGTTAAGAACTCACTAAGCCCTTGATGCGTAAGTACATGGAAGACATAGCCAGCTAACAGTATTAATATAGTAGTAAGTGTAGGTCTGTATAACTTAATTATAGCAACTACCCATGGATAGGTAACTTGCCCTTGAGTAGACTCAGCTCTAACGGACTCACCTAGAGACTTCCAAGACCCTTGCTGCTGTACTATCTCTACCTCTTGCTCATGATCTTGAGAGTCACGCTGCATCTCTAACTCAAATAGCCTATCCTCCCGTTCCCACTTAAGCACTTCAAAGTCCCTAGTAGCCTGAAGCTTTTCAGCATCCTCTTTAGCTTTAAACCAGTTGGTTATAAAGCCTAGTGCTCCACCCACTAATCCGCCTGAGCCTGCTGTAAGTAATCCTATTAGAAGTTCCATAATTGCCTCGCTTTAGCGCCACTATACCATCTACGGTTAGGGCGTATATCTGTGTGAATGAATGTCTGGTAATAGCCAAACGTTGTAAAGCCTACTATTCTAAGTATATGTAATAACTCAAACCTATCATGGTTAGCTAACGAGATATCAAAGGCTAGTTCCTTATGCTTAGATAGTCTCCTACCACCAACCCTAAAGTTATGGTATATACATCTATGGGCGCTATTCAGATTGAATGCCTTCCCAGCTATAGTCCTAGCTTGCTGTAGCATATCTAAAGACTCAGGGTCATGGTAGTATTCACCACAGTGTGGGCAGCTAAGCTCCTGAATAGGGAAGTTAGGCCATAGCCATTCCCCTGTATACTCTGAGTAGTGACTATATAAGGCCATACTTATTTGCCCAAGCTAGCAAGTTCACAGCTATACCCATTCCCATACCTATCCATAAGTACTTATTGAGCCTAGATATAGTAGAACTTAGCCTATTATCAAGGTCTAGAAGCTTAGATGTATACTCATCCCTGACAATATTAATAGCATGCGCTTGGTCTAGGTCTGCCTGTAACTGAGCTATCTTAAGATGCTCTAAGGCTACAAACTTAAGTGCTACTTCGGACATAACAGTCTCCTTGCTCTTAGCTATTTGATCTTGCCCTGCTTTTATAGCCTCAAACAGTAGATCAAACTTCTTATTTATTTCAGCTCTATGCACTGTTCTATCATCAGCAGCACGTTCTTCAAACTCTATGTGTCTAGCAAAGTTCTGTTGAAGCAGCGCTACTGTAGTCTTAGTCTCAGCAGCTATTTCCCATAACTTAGCTATATGATCCATAGGATCCTTACTTTCAGGTGGCATCAAACCAGCCCCCCTTCTAGGCACATACGCAGTGTTAGAGGTACCAGTGCGCCAAGCATATAGTATAGTATATCTAACCACTCAAATACACCAATGCCTAGGCGCTTCTGTAAGTACTCTACAGCCCAGCCTAAGAAAAACATCCCAATAAGTATAGGTAGTGTATTAATAGCAAAGCACACAGCAATATAACTAACAATAATACCTCCAGTAAGGTGACGATGCTTATCTGTTGGTAAATACGTATCAAGTACTTCATCTAGCCTATTCCTTATCATTATTAGACGTACTCTCATTATTATGACCCTATTAGTAAGTTAGTAAAACCCTATCTTCCAGTGTGAAGTATTCAGTACCTGAGCCATATAACACCAATGTACCATTAGCCGTAGTTATAGTAGCACTAGCCGCTCCATCTATAGTCACAGATACTGGCACTGTTCCTGTCCCTGCCATGGTAGCTGCAGCTGAAGCTAGAGCACCAGTGCCTGTAACCGTAGCTGAGGCTGTACCACTGCCAGACATAGTTGCGTCATTAGCTGCTAATGCTCCAGTGCCTACATGAGATATCTCTCCTACTCCAGCCATAGTTGCAACGGCTGATGCTAGTGAGCCTGTACCTGTATGGAAACCACCAACTGTACCGGAACCAGCCATAGTAGCAGACTGTGCTGCTAGAACACCTCGCTGATAGAGCCCACCAGTAGCTACAGCATCACTATGGGCTAAGAAGGTAGCTACGCTAGGGGAAGTATCATAGAAAGCGATAGCGTCTATCTCACCTCCTAAATGGCTAGTACCTGTATCATCAACTCCTATGAATAGGTCTTCAGGGGTAGCAGTAGAGGTAGACGTATTAGTATCAGTATCCTCCTCAATGCCATCTAGTATGATAGACATACCATTGACTGAGTCCATAACAGCAGCCATATGATACTTAACACCGGCAGTTATAGTAGTGGTACTAACAGCATAGAAAGCTGTTCCACCAGTATTGACTACTTTATACCTAAGCTTGCCTGCAGTATCTACATATAAGGACTCTATATCTAAACCGCCAGTATTATCATGGTTCATATATAGGAAATAGGCATTACCATTAGTTCTAGCAGCTAACTTAAATACAGCCTCTATAGCCCTATCTGCATTGGCAGCAGGATTAGCACTAACAGGCATGACTATATGGTCACTAGTACCCCGTGATAATGTAACACATGTACCTGTATCATTAGCAACTAGTCCAGTAACCTCTAAGGTAGGACTGCCTGCATAGGTAGCATCTGCCGTACCTATAGAATCCGTTGCTACTGACTCGCCAATACGCTCATCTACATTATATAGTATACTAGCGCCATCAGCTATTACCTGATCAATGTAAGGCGTGATTGAAGTAGTAGTGCCTGAGCCAGCCATTGTAGCAGCTTGAGCAGCTAAGGCTCCAGTACCAGAGACTACACCTGAAACAGCGCCAGAGCCTGCTATAGTGGCCGCTGCAGCTACTAACGCTCCTGTGCCAGTATGCTCTACCTCTCCAGTACCAGCCATTGCCGCAGCTTGTGATGCTAGCGCACCTGTACCCGTTATATTTCCTGCAACAGTGCCTGAACCAGTCATTGTAGCTGCAGCAGCTACTAAAGACCCAGACCCTGTAATCTCTCTTTGGCCAGCGCCTGACATAGTAGCTATAGCTGAAGCCAAAGCTCCTGTACCTGTTATTACGGTGCCTACTGTACCTGAGCCTGCTATACTAGCAGCCTGTGATGCTAATGCACCAGAGCTTGTAATCTCTCTCTGACCAGCACCACTCATAGTAGCAGCAGTAGAAGCAAGTGCGCCAGTGCCGGTTACAGCACGCTCACCAGTGCCGGACATAGTAGCTGCAGCAGAGCTAAGAGATCCTGTACCAGTAATTCCTCCTGCTACATCAGGGATGAATACAGGAGTTTCTTCCTTCTGTAATACGAAGTAAGGGTTAGCACTTAACTTCTTAAACTCATTCTCAGTTAGTGCCTCTTTAAACAGATAGAGTACACTGTATTCCTCTTCCCAGTCATGCGTATTGTTTACATGCGCAGCACCTATCTTAGCTCCCTGTGTGTATGTCTGCTTCTTAGTAGCAGTTGAGCTTAGACTTGCCTCAATGATACCGTCTACACCAACTTCTAGTAGTCCTGCTGAGTTAGACTTCTGCCCTAGCATTGAATGCCATGCACCATCCCGTATATTACTTGTACCAATACAGTCTGCCGCTACAGAGTTAATCGTATAGCGCAGTTCAAGCGTGGTCGCCCAAGACTTTCTACGAAGGAATACCTCCTCTCCAGATAGTCCCCTAGTAGCAAATAGATGCTCTTGAGGGCCATTAGCAGAGCTAACCTTAGCGTAAGAGAATACAGCCCATGTATCCATTAAGCCTAAGTTATAGCCCTCAGGTATAGTTATTTCCTCTGTGGTAGTGGAAGTAAACTGGACAGTGCTTTGCTTTGCTACCAGATTGCCATTAGTCAGAGTACCTACCTTATGTGAGCATAGATCCCTAACTACATTGCCGCGCTCATTAAGCAAGAAAGCAGCATATAGCTTTTTACCAGTTGGATTAGACCTATCTACCCCAACGTAGTTAGTAGGCTTTCTAGCCCTTGTTTTCCTATCAAAGAAAAACATAGTTATGCGCTATTAAACGTTATGCCAGTGTACTCTAAATGGTTATTAGTACCTGTAGCATGGAAGGTCGCACCTGTATCATTCTCTATTACAATAGCCCACTCCATAGGCATTGATCCAAAGGCGTCCTTGACAGATAGAGGGCCAATAACTATATCGTTATTATCGTCTGTAGTATCTACAGATATAGAGGCAAGTAGCACTATGTCTTTATAGCCTTCTACATGAGTATTACCAGTAGTACCCCATGTTATATCAGCGTCACCAGCATCAACACCGGCTGTGAACTCTGTACCATCCCATGAACCTACAGCATATACATGAATATAACCATCTGCTGCCATTGTGCCAACTTGTATTGAGCCACCTACTAAGGCATCAATGAATAAATTAGTAGCATTATCTACTAGGGCAGAGGAACAAAAAGCCCCATCCACATTACCATCTGCTGAGGTAATAGCTATAGCTGTAGTAGACCCGTACTTTATCTTTGCTTCTGCCATTAGATTGCCCTCGCATTGGCTATGTCGCCTTCACGTACACGACCAAGGCCATGCTCTTCTGCGGTAGAACTTGCTACTGTTGCAGCAGAGACTATTGCAGACCATGTAGTAGTACCATTAGGGAATATACCCTTAATAATAGGAACAGCAGCCTTTAGAACTAACTCAATTCCACATAGAGCTAACCACTCCTGCTTCTTATTATCAGCTAAAGCCGCATACTCCCCTTCATCAGTTAAGGCAAATAGACTACTGCCTGTCATGCTATCTAGCACCCTAGTCTTATCCATCAAGTTAAACTCTGCTGCCGCTTGGGCATTAGTTAAGACTGAGAACGTAGCTGGGTCAGCTAGCATAATGTCTTTAAGTTCCTGATACTTGCTCACTAGAAACTTACTCCTGTGCCAGATACTACGCCCATTCTAACTGTAGGTACTGGAGGTGCTGACTTAGTAGCCGTAGCAGAGGATGCACAAGCACTTTCTGTAGTAGTTGCACTTACAGCGGTTACTTTAAAGTACCAAACACCTGCAGCTAGATTGCTATCATCAAAGGTAGTGTTAACTCTTAAGCCATCTGTTACAAATGCACCTAAATCATAGAAGCTAGTACTTGGGCAAGCAAAGCCTGAAGTCTGTGAATAGTATGCTTTATAGCTTACAGATGTTCCAGCAGGTACGGGTGTACCATCTACTGTCTGCACTGGCTCATTAAACGATATCGTCCCTGCACTTGCTACTGAGCTTGTCAACATTAACGCTAATAGTAATAATGTCTGTTTCATCTTCTTCTCCTGTATAGAACCACTTAGGCTCTTTATCATACCCACCACGATACTTACGTTGGTAAGTCTCTAGGAACTGCTCTAGCTTATACTGGTGCAGTGTAAGTTAACGAACTAACAGATACAGTATCACCTGCACCGATAGTAGTACTGGACAAGTTAATATCCGAACCTGATGTACCTACAGCACATAATAGCACTTCAGTACTACCATTGGACTCTACTGTAGCTTTAGCAGCTGTTCCACCTGTAGCACTAGTATCATCAGTAATAGCACTGAAGGTTAATACTGCACCAGATACAGTACCAGCAGGGTCGCTAAGTACTAGCGTAGCTACCTCTACATCACCAGATGTACGGATAACTAGATTGCCAGCACCTACATCTTGATCTATATCTGCTAGTACAGCATCCGCGATACTATTACGTGTTGCTGCGTTATGAGTTACTGACATGGCTTAATTCCTCTCTCTTAGTTTCAATGTATATCCAATCTTCTTCTGTTAGGATTGAATGGTAAATGTCCGGTATGTTAGCATAGTCATCAAATCTAACATTGCCGTCTTTGTCCCTTACTAAACCTACTAGTTGTGTACCCATGAGTTATACTCCTGTTATAGTTATTGTGCCTGAATTGGCCTCTCTATTTATATAGAGTAGTTTATTCGGGTCTGCTGCAGTAGGTATTGTTATAGCCACTGCACCATTATATGTAACCCCAAATATGTTTATACCGTCTTTTAGCATAGCTAGGGTGATAGCGTATGTTGAGGTAGTAATCTGTGTGTAGTTGGTAGAGGAGTCTCTCTGCCTAGCATGAGGTATTATAGCACTCATGCTCTACCACTACTGACATTCTGTTCATGTGAATTTATAACATCAGCTACTAATAATGCTAGCTCTCCTGATGCTATAGCCTGTACCATATTAGCATTCTCTCTATTACCTATGGCATTAAGAGATAAAGTCGCAGCTAAGTCTGTTACTAATTCGGGCATTAGTTCTAGTATCCAGTTAGTATCTGTATCTGCTACTAGTGCAGCTGGGTACTCATAGTAACCAAATAAGAATGTACTACTAAGTTCGCTATTACGTATATGTAATAATGTCCCAGACATATAGAATATATCTGTCTTACCAGCGCCTACCTTAGTAGCTATTTCTTCTATGCCTAGTCCCTCTATATGAGGATCATTAGCTGTATCTGGATACGCTACGTAGGCAGTCTTACGAAATCTTGCAGGTAAAGTAATACTCTGGGTATATGTAGTGGCTACAATACCATCCGCACTACCCAGAGTTACCTCTTGTAAGTCTCTCCAGAATTCTCCAGATAAGCTTATTAGGCGTACAGCAGCATTGATCTTCTGTGCCTCTAAGTCAGCCTTATCCGGCCTATTAGTTATATTTGCTACCGCTGTCTTGATACTGGAGAAAGTGTCTGACATAACTTATACTTCTTTCAATGGCCCTGTGTCACCACAGAACTCTTTTCTTAAGAAGGCTATCTGCTCTTCATCGTTAGTATGGTAATTACCACCAGCTATGAAGTTAATAGGCTTACCATCAGGCATAGCCGAATTGAAGCAACCAGCGGCAGCTTCAAAGAATACGTAACCATCACGCTTAAGCGTCTGGCGTTTAAGATCAGCTGCTTCAATAGCAGCAATAGCAGCCTTAGCGTTACTGCTCATCTCTACTGGATCCTCTTGAGCAACTGGCTTATTAAGCACAACATCCTTACTATCAGGTAAGGCTTCAGCCCCTTGGGGTTTAAACATGTTAGCAGGGTCAGCTGCTTTGTTAGTATTCTTAGACATAGTATGTCTCCTAGTTAGATTAAATTAGAATAGCCGTCCTTGGCCAAGTTATCCTATTAAGCAGCAGCAGTTAGACCGTTAATAACTGCACAACCACCTGGGTTCATAAACTCTGTAGCGAACTCAGTTAGCAATGAGCCACCTTCTGCATCCACACCAGAGTTAGTGCCATCGCTAGCACCGTTATAGTCTTCTGACAGTACATCACGACCATCCATGTAAGCAAGCTTCATAGAAGGTAGATCACATACAACCATAAGACCATCAGCAGACCGAGTAAGGCCGTCTAATAGAGGATGTAACATAAACTTAATGTTACCACGATAGAGTTCAAATTCTCGGTACTTCATACCAAAGGTTGTCTCTTTACGCTCTATATTGATCTGACCAAACAGTACACCGATACCCGTAAGTACCTTAGCTGCTGTAGAGTCACAGAAGGCTACACGATCAGTGTTATTACCAAGGGAAGTCTGATTAGCAAAAGCACTCTCCACTAAAGTAACTAACTGGTCATAAGTAGTAGTAGAGCCAGCAGTACCAACGTTACCTGAAGCATGCTCATATACAGCATCAATGATGCCCTGTGTAGCATGGATAGGTGGACTACCAGCAGGTGCTTCTGCTTGACCCCATAACAATGTAGACTCTATATCAATAGAGTGTAAGTTCATGCAGTCTGCACGACTCTCTGCTACGTTACTATAGCCAGCTTCAGCATAAGATGCCTTAGCAGTACCAGACAATGCCCAAGCATTACGAATGATAGAAGTATAGTTAGGTACGTATACAGGACTAATAGATCGAGCAGTAGGACGATCTGAAGACTCTGCATGTGCATTACCTACAGCAAAGAGGATAGCATTATCCAAGATGTTACCAGCAGCAACACGACCAAAGCTACGAGAGATAGTAAGCTGAGTAGCACTGTCTACAGAGACAACACGAATGTTCTCACGTGTAGCAGGTACTTGTAATACCATACCCGCAACCATACCAGTAGTAGCATCACATACCAAAGTAGTATCAGTTGAGTTTAAGTCAGTAGCGTCATCTACAGTAACAGACCCAAAGGTCATAGTCTTAGTAAAGTAGCCATGTGTACTAGCCTTAGCTTGCGTCTTGCTTGCATCACCTGTAAGGGCAAAGATCGGTGCAGAGCCATTAGGCCATAGTTTAAGGATAGTCTGTGCAAAGCTATCCATGTTAAGTTCGCTTGGGTTATACGAAGTATAAAAATACCCATTGGCATTAAAAGCCATAATAGTTCTCCTATGTTATTTATCAAGTCCAGAGAACTCTAACCAATTCTTAGCCTTTGGAGCATTAGGATCTGTGTTAGGTGCAGCTGGATTCATTGCATTACTTAGTTGTTGAAAGGATTGCTGGGTCATCATAGCAACCTGATCGGCAGTAGCGTTAGGGTATTGAGCCTTAACTTGCTTAGATAGATTAGCTATAGCATTAGCTACTACAGGATTATCAGAGCCTGGAATGGCTGCTAGTACCTGCTTATCATTAATAGCTACATCTATTTGACCATGAAGATTAGAGGACTGAACCTCCAAATTTGATTGTAAAGCCTTACTAGCAACTAAGCCACCATGCATCATAGACTGAGTATAAGCATTTTGACCTACATACTGTAGAGCTTCAAAGAATGAACTAGGATCGCCAGCCTTAACACGGTCTACGAGTTCAGGTGGCATATTAGAGGAGAAATCTATAGAACTAGCTATATTACCAAGTGCTTCCGGTGTTAGTAGCTTGTCTGTATCTAAGGCTTTAGGAGCAGAACTTCCTTCACCATTTTCATTATTTTGCCCTAAAAAGCTCAATTGGTCAAGTGTAGTAATTTCCTCATACTGAGGTGCAGTCTTAGTAGCTGGTGCAGGCTCTATAGGCTTACCCTCAGCATCTAAGGTAGGTGGTGTTGCAGGCTCCCCTTGTGCAGGAGCTGCCTGATTAGTAGGTGCAGCTTGTTGTTTTCCAAAGTTAAACATAGTGTTCTCCAAGTAGATTAAGTATAAAAGAGTATTAGAAGGTTGCTTGTAGAGCTAGACTAGGATCACCTCCTTAGGTACTGTTAGATTAAAGGCTATTCGTTTTGCAGGGAATAGATTAATTGTTGCTTTGTGGCCGCGAAGTTTGCTAGTAGCACTGGCTGCGCTATAGCTGGCGGGTAGTGGTTTTCCGCCTGTCGGCTCAAGCGCCTTAACTCCTAGCTTGGCTTTGCCTGCGCTGGAGTGGCGTGGCGCATAGGTGCCTTCGGCCATTTCGAGGTTCAAGGTTAAGTTCCTAAGCCTATATGAATAAGGTCTAGTATAGCATCACCCGCTCCTTGCCTCTCTGCTAAGGTAGCTGGTAAGTCATCACTATTATAGTCTAAGCCATTAGCCTCCAGATTGATAGTAGCTAGCTTGTCTTGAAGGAACTGCTGGATAAGCGGATCCCCTAAGTGAGCCTTAATAGCCTTCATGTCCTCTTCAGAGAACTCATATTGCTGGAAGTAGTTATACGTTGGTGTTGCCATTCTCTGGTTCTCCTACTGGTAAGCCTGTCTCAGGATCTATAACCGGAGCTTCTACCTGCTCCTGCTCTGTCCTTATGTGTTTATCTAAACCTTTGTAGCCCATAGCACTCATTAGGTCTGCAAATACGCCCTCTATGCGGAATTTCTGTGCTAGTAGTGGCATAGCCTGCAGTGTTTGAAAGGCTATTGTTGCTGCCTCTGTAGACATTATCTTAGACTTAGGAGTAAACCCATCAGCTACCTTGAACTCTAATAGAGTCTTTCTTAAGTCTTCAGGGTTTATGGCTAGCTGCTCTCCGGAGGTTAAAGATAGTAAGTCTTGCTTAGGCTGGAATTGCAGTATATTAAGCTTGATAGATTGTTTGATTGGAGTGAATATAGAAGACTCCTCTCTTATAGCTATAAGCCTAGATCTATTATCAGAGCCTGATTGCACTCCCTCAAACTCACCCAGTGTCCTATTACCTTTACGGAAGGATCCTTGGCTAGCAGAGTTAAAGCCATGTACATACTCAGCCATCTGTATGACAGTCTGTAAGTCCTGACTTGTGGAGGCTATGCCCGTACCATCGAATGGTATAGCTCTATATACCTGATCTATAGACTTCTCTTTATTCCTTAAAGACTTCTTAAGCGGTATCTTAGCAGCAGGTAGACTGGAGTTTACATCGTCAGCCGATACGAAGCTAGGATCATATACAGCTCTATCAGATAGTGCGCGTCTAGCAGCATTGAGGCGTATATTGATTAGCTCTGATGCTACATCCTGCCAAGGTAGTATACCCTCTGCTACGGAGCGTGTCTGATAGCCAAAGCCATCATCATTATATTGACCCATTCTAATAGGCAGAGAGTCATTGGGACTGTATATACGCTCCATGCCTAGGATTACCTTAGCATTCACTACACGCAGTTTCCATATTTCAGGCTCTGCTGGTGTAGGAGATATAATCCCATAGTCTGCAGGGATTAAACGCATATACAGCTTAGTAACCATATAGGCATCTGAGTAGTCTGTGCCCTTACGTGCATTTGCATCATACCCTAATGCCCACTCAGCCCAGTTCATAGCCTTCTTATCTACTATGTACTCAGAGATTATAGGGCGTTCCACATAGAGGTTTTCCATGCCTGTGATCTTAGAGGCAAAAGCCTCCTTATTGTTCATGCCTATGCCTTGCTCATTAAGGATAAGAGCTAAGCGCTTTAGTTCCAGCTTAGACATAATCTCATTATAGCCTATGTAGTCACCTCTGTCCGCTACTTCAGTAGGTGTATACCTATAGTCCCAGAAGGTGTTATACATATCTGGGCATATAAGCTTATTAACATACTCTAGAGAGAATCCTACTTTAGGCTTATCACTCGTAGTAGGGTCATCATTAACTGCTACGTCTAGTAGCCTTCTAGGCTCCCATGCAGACTCTAGAGCATTTACATTATACTTGGCTCCATCTACAAAGTGCCTAAGGATGTGCTTAGTCCATTCTGACTTATTAGCAAAGGAGTCTATAAGAGCCTCCATCTGATCCCCTATAGCCCTAGCATCACCCTCAGCTACTATGCCAAAGGTTGGATAGCCTGATAGGTATACCTCAGCTAAGTAGCCTACCACAGTATCTACCTGAGATACAATCAGTGGTGTCTCTATGGGAGTGTCTTTATCCTCTGCAGCGGTCTTGATAGATTCCTTAACATAGGAGGCATAGGCAGCATCCATAGTCTTCATCTTATCAAGGAATGTAGTAAACTTAGCTTGTTTTTCTATAAGCTTCTTAACGTCAGCTACTAACATATCATGTCCAGCTTGGCTTATAGGTAGTTTAGCGGATGCCATGTGTACTTCTCCTGAGTCTACTATTGATTGGTGTATTGTGGGCTTGTACCCGATGTTTAGATTCTACCACACCTGGCTCTAAAGTCAAGTGTACTTTTGTCTGGTATTTGTTCTTTACCATCTCGCCCATAGAGCAGCAATCTAGTATGTCATCTACGTTATTAGTCTTATCTATCTTAAACTGTATAGCCTGAAACAGCACCTTAGAACGCACTGTAGGTGATGATATATTAGATGTACCACTAAGTAAGGCTTTAATCCAAGATCTTATTCTAGATAGCTTAGCGCCTTTGCCAGGATTAAGCTCTACTACCTCTACAGTGTCTGATAGCCCGTACATAGCTAGGTACTTGACCATCCAGAAGGCTAGTGTTTGCTGGTAAGCTACGCCCTCTACGAATATGGCAGAGCATCTATACTCTATTACGTAGTTTATAGTCTGCATAATAACAGCTTCAGGGTCAAGTACCCTAGCTGTAAGATCTGGTATGTTTAGTTTCCAGTCTGCATAGACATCATGCACAGTTATTACATTGTCATCTGAATTCTTCTTTAGTCCTGCAGGGTCTATAGTAACAAAAGAGCCTAATCGTAGGTCTTCTTCTATATCTATAGTAGGAGCAGGTATATTGCCATCAGGCAGTAATCCCCTCTTAGCTCCCCTAGGGTCATTCTGTATCTCTGCAAACCAAGTATCAGCTTCACCCATCTCTGCGTCATGCTCATACTCATCCATTAAGGACTCTATAGTACGTATAGCTGGCCACAGTGCAGTCCTGTCAGCTAAGATAGCACCTGTTACAAGTGATGCCCACTTCTTAGAACTATGGAACTTATATAGTATACATTCCTCTGAGTACATATTACCTACCCAGAAGACAGCGCACCTTACAGGGTCACGCAGTTTGATTGCTGTACCTACTACCCAGCGCATAAGCTTTTCACGCTCTGCTGGAGACTCATCATTGGCTTGAGTCTGTGCGTCATCAAAGAGTATAAACTGTGGACGCTTATTCTTTACATTAAGTCCACGTATAGAAGTGCCAGAGCCGATAGCAGCTAGTATTACTTCCCTTCCATTGAACCTACAAGTCTTTATAGACTTAGCATCTTTACCTAGTCCTGCCTTCCAAGAACCGTAGACCTGAGATACGTTATCAGAGCATAAGATGTCTGATACATCAGTTAGTATATCTTCACCACGCTGCTCATTAGCACCAATGACTAATAAGAAGTCTATAAGCCCATATATGATACAGTATACCATTAGGAGCTTTATGAAGGTAGTCTTAGCGTGGCCACGTGGTAAGCCTAGGGCAAAGCGGAATAGCTCCCCTATCTGTGCATCCTTATAATCAGGGTCTCTTTGGTGCTTCAGCTTATATAGCTGTGTGATCATGTATAGCCAAACTTCCTTATAGAACTCTGGCCAAGCTGACGTAGTAACATCAGGCATACAGAAACTAGCGAAGAAGTCTAGGTCTGTCCTGTTTAGTTCCTCTGCTTGTTCTAGGGTTAGGCTCACTAGGCTTCTTCTGGCTCATTAGCTTCTGTAGTAGCTCTAGGCGGCGCTTTTGTGCTTTCATGTTCTAAGTCCTCTATACCCTGGATATCTAAGGCTTTGGCTATGTGGTCATTGCGTTCAGGAAACTTCTTAGATTGTATCATATCCATAGTGGCTTTATAAGGCATAGATGCCATAGTCCTGCCATTGATAGATTCTATTTGATTGTTCTGGGTAAGTGTGAGCTGTATCTGGGTTTCCCCTATATGGGATAGTGTAAGGTTTAGTGTAGAGCCTACTTCTGCTTGCTGTATACCTGCTGCCTCTTGTGAACGCTTAACAGCCTCTACACGCTGCAGTGCGGCAGTAACCTCTGATAGGGATTCAGACTCTGGTACTAGCAGCTTTATCTGAGTTAGTAGGTCTCGCTCTATGGAGCGTAGGGATGTGTCCTTATTGATCTCATGTTGTACTTGCTTGGCTGTGGCAGCAACTAGTAGAGCCTGCAGGTCTTCTGAGGAATCTATTAGCTGTGCAATCTTATCAGGATGACAGCCGAGAGCTAGCGCTATAGTGTCTGTAGGTATCTTCAAGGATAGCATAGTGGCTATCTTATCTAATGGTAATCCATAGGACTGTAAGCTAGTAGTCATAGTGTCTCAAATTTTTTAAAAATAATAGATAGGTTGCTTTAATATATGGTTACTGTGGAGTTCAAAAAGGCCGCATACCCCCCGTCTTGCCACGTACTATAGGATATATATATAGAAGCTTCCTTATATTCTTGGCTTTTATATATGCTCTTACTTGTGCGCAGCACTCATTACTAGGTTTTGATCTTACGAGCGAAGCGAGCGATTTTGCTAAGAAAATCAAGGACTTACAAGCCTAAGCTATGCCTTGATCTAGTGCCTATCTAATAGCCTATCTATTAGAATTCGAAGGCATTCTCTTTTGGTGCTTCAGCGTCAATATAACTATACATCTTGACTGTATAAGTTATTACTTCCTGTGCTGTTTCCTCTGGTAACATATCCATAAAGGTTCCAATTTGTCGCCTTACCGCTTGCTTGTAGTTATCAGGCTGCTTAGTAATGTACTTGCCGCTTTCAACCAGTTCAATAAGGTTGTCTTTACTAGCTTGTGGAATATCCAGCGCAGCTACATAAGCCTTAAAGTACTTCATCCATAAAGCTTTAGTAACTAGGAATTGATTCCCGCCACCTGATGCTTCTAGAAATGTTTCCCAGTTATCCGCAGCCGGATTCGCTTGTCCGTCATATTGTGGCTCTTTATCCTCGTTAGTTGTCCAGCGTATAGCATTTCGCACTGGTGCTAAGATTAAAGCCGTTACAGCTTTCTGTACTGCTGCAAGTACTTGGTCATTATAGATAATAGATAAGACACCGTCTTTATCTGTCTTTAGCTCATCGGGTGCAGGTAAATTGCTATGCACCATATCTAAAGAAGGTAAGAAACAGTCTGTATATCCAAAGACTGTTCGCTTACCTTTACCGTCTGCCTGTTTGACATTTGTAGCTAGCTCGATCTTAGAAGGATGCCAAGGTTGATTGATATCTAAAGTTTCGCCTGTGTCTACTGCTGTTTGATCAGTCATAATGTTATTACTCCATAATAGAAAGATATTAGAATACTGGAAGCGTTATTGCTGCCAGTCCATATATCATACACTATTCAGAGAGTGAGTCAAGTTATTCTGTAAATTAAAAATTTCCCCTATAAAGCCATGTAAGCCTATTAGAGCGTATCAACTCTTAGCCCTTATACTGCTATCAATTCATAAAGATAACCCTAAATCAATAAAAACTATAAATAACTATAGACATACTAGATTTTATAGGCTATACTTAGTACTCAATCAATTAATAAAGGAATAAATACTATGAGTCAATCAATAATCAACATGCCTTATACCCTTGCTGTTTATAGACATGATCTAGCTATATATCTGAATGCTTATAGAATAGCCAAAGCCAGACTAAGAACTAAACGTTATAACATGGGTAAGTGTCTAGCAGAATGCAAAGCTGCAAAGCGTAACCTTAAAAGAACTACAGAAATACTTCATTCTCTAATGTTCCTTTCTGGTGCTACTAGTGTAAAACCTCAACACTGGGACTTAGCAGCATGAATATCTATAACTTAACAGATAACGAGCTAGCCGCCTTTAACATGCTTAGTGTAGACTTATATAATACTAAGCAAGTTTTTGGCATAGATAATCATTACGATACAGACATACAAGATATACTCGAAGCTATTGAACAGCTTCATAGTGTATTAGACTTAATAACCGATGTATCCAGTTAATGCTATCTAATATCCAAAAAATAGAATCCAATGATTGCGCTGTAGTAGCTATAGCGCAATTGTTGGGTATTCCTTATGATGACGCATGGAAGGCGCTAGAGTTACAAGGACGTAAACAAGGAAGGGGAGCAATGGCTTATCAGATACTAAATGCGCTTAGATATTTGGATGTAAAGTTTGAGCGTGTGGATTGTCTAAAACCTGATAATAGCAAATACACTGCTAAGACTATCAATAGGAAGTTTATCTGTGGTAGATACTTGTTACTAACTACAGATCACGCAATAGCACTGATAGATGGCAAAATACAAGATTGGACAAAAGACCGACATCATAGGATCTTAGCCGCCTACTACATTGACTTGCCAGACCTAATACCCTTTTAATCCTTAGGGTAATTCTGGCTGTAATTCCTATATAATCTATCTTTATACGGAACAACCATACATTAAGCCAGCCTATATACGGAACAACCGCTTAGTAAGCATACAAGCCTAGTAGATTTATAATTTCCATTATTCCCATTATTCCTTAAATTCACGGGATTTTGGCATGGGGTGGACTTCATCTCATACCATGACCATTCTATCTACTAGCCTACCTACCTACTAGCAAGCCCACACTAGGGCTTAGGACTTAGGGTCTAGCTCTTAATGTGGGACTTAGCTCTTAATGGGTTTATAGGTATGTATAAGTTTTATATTTTAAATTTTGATATCCTTAATATATCTACCTTTACAGGCAAGAGCTAATAGAACTTATAAGCCTAGTAGCATTCCTATACTATATATAATACCTCAATTCCCTAATTCAGTCCCTACCCCACCCCAAAATCCGACTAATTATCGAAATAAGAAAAATATTGACAATATTGCAATTTTACTGTATATTGGAGATTCGATCAAAATTTCATCTATTAGCCAATAGGCTATCTAATAGGGGTACAGTATGGATAGACAAACAATGAGAGAGTGTAGAGTATTAAAAGATACTACTAGCAGAGACGGGTACATACTAAGAGCTACAGAGGACGGCAAGGTAGGCTTTATAAATCCTAGTCAAGTATCACTAGTAAGCGCAGGGCAAGTATGGCTCTGTACAATACTAGATGAGAATGCTAGATACTTTAAAGCTAGGCTAGTAGAGGCAGTCCACCAAACTAGAAGGGACGTGCAGCATTACCCACATAGTAACCACAACGTATAAGCAATAGCGTAGGCTCTAAGAGCCAAAGGAATAGAGTACATGACTAACCAAACTATAATATGCCCATTAAGCGGAACTACAATATCTGTAAAGGATAGCTTACTAAGCCGATATATACTAGAGCAAGAACATCCTCTATACAGACCTGAAGCACGTAGCAAGCTAGATAAGGCTATCAACCGGAATAAGAATGACGTATCACTACTAGCTGGTGCAATCATTAGTCTTATACAAGAAAAAGGACTATGCTCAAAAGTAGGCATAGCACCAGAATCCCTAGCACAAATCAATAGGAAGTTACAAAAGTATCCTGCACCATTACTACAGTTCTACTATCAAGCTTTACCCCTTATTAACCAGTATGCGAGAGATTTGCCTAAGATATCCTTTGATGAATGCTTAAACGGTACTAGTGCACTAACTAGCTGGATTAAGCTATGCCTAGCAGAAGGCAGGATAACTGTAGACATGGATAATAAGATAGCTGCAGCACTACCAGACGATACCTTTCTGGAGGTTATATCTACTATCAAGCAAATAGGTAATGACTTAGACTTCTGCGATAAGCATAGGAAAGTAACTAAAAAAGAGCGTAAAGCTGAACAGCTAGCTAAGAATAAGCTAGTACCTAAGATCGTAAGAACTATTAGAATAAATGCATCTACTAAGTTAATGCAAAACCTAGCAAATAAAGATACAATTAAGGCTCTATGCTTAGCATTAGATCACTATGATAAAGGCATATTGCTAGATCAAGAAGTGCAGGATAGATTAGCTAATAAGTTACACCAAATTCTAAAAGCTATATCTAACCAGATATCAGAGCAGGCATACATAGCTTTTGACCTAACTATAAAAGACTTAAGACTAAAAGCTCTATCAGAGCAGACAATAGGATTCTAAACAATGACTAATAGACCAGTGTACCTAGTAACCCTAGGCTTAACAGGCTTAGATGACAGAATTAAAGCCATTAAATGCCTACGTAATGAGATAGTAGGTTATAAATATATAGGATTACGCAAAGCTAAAGATATAATAACTGAGGGTATAGATGCTATAGTAGATGAACGAACAGAGCGCCTCTATCCAGACTGTAATGTACAGCCAGATAGTCTATATGAATATAAGCTCTTACTGAATGCAGAGCAGGCAGCAGATTTACAATACAGGATAGCTAATGGCCTGCACTCTATTCCTGTATACTTACTATCTATAGAGTGTATAGAGTATCATGCAAATTGCACAAGTGAGGTATCTTATGACTGATCCTATGCAAGCAATGCTAGCTAATATGGCTGCTAAGTCAGAGCCTAAGCCTATAGCCCCTAAGCCTATAGAACTTGTAGAGACTAAAAGCATTCAAGTAGATAAAGAGCCTATAGAACTTACTCCCATGCAAGCAATGATGGAGAAGATCAAAGCGGCTAACTCTATACCTAAGCCTAAGCCTACTACTGGCTATACCTCAGACTTTAATCTACCGCTATATGATAAAGAAGGCAATCCTATAAGCTTAGATGCTGACCAGTCACACGCTGTAGACAAGGCAGAATCGGGACATTCCTTTTGTATGATAGGTAATGCTGGCACAGGTAAGACTACTACTAACCAAGCTATATCTCTTATATGGAGAGATACACACTCTCATATCTATAAGGATATAAAGTATAGAATCAAGGGAGCTGGAGAGTATGCGGAAGGTAAGTCTATCGCTATAGTAAGCTGGACTAACCAAGCTACAGATAATATGCGTAAAGCTCTATTAACCAATAAAGACTTACAAGAATTCTACGGAGATGCATATAATATCACTACTATCCACAATCTACTAGAGTACTCTAAGGACTATGTAGAGACATGGGATGATGAGCTAGGACAAACAGTAACTAAAATGCGGTACTTCCCTACTAAGGATGCTGATAATAAGCTAGACATAACGCACTTAGTACTAGAAGAAGGCTCTTTAGTAGCTGTAGGTAATGGCGGTCTATGGAATCAACTAGAGGCAGCCTTGCCAGACGAGTGTCAGATAATCATACTAGGGGATATAAGCCAGTTACCACCAGTCGGAGGTAAGTCGATCCTATCCTATGCCTTACTAGCTTTGCCTGTAGTAGAACTAAAGACTATCCATAGACAGGCTCTAGAGTCACCTATCATACGCCAAGCATATAATGTACTTAAAGGCAAACCTATAAGCACTGACCTACTACCTAATGGTGAAGGTGTAGAAGTATTGCATGGTAATGCTAAGTTTAAAACAGGCATTGATCGCTTTAAAGAGGCACTAGCTAAAACCTTACCTTCCTTTATAGAATCTAAACGCTTTATACTAGGAGACTCAGTAATACTATCTCCTTATAATAAGCTAGGGCATGAGCATGTAGGGGCTATGCATCTATCTAATATCATAGGAACATACTTAGCCCATAAAGCAGGTAGGAAAGTCTATGAGATTAAAGCTGGTATATCTACACTGTATCTATCAGAGGGTGATCACGTGCTATATCAAAAACAGAAAGCTATAGTCACTAAGATAGAGCGGAACGATAACTATACTGGTAGTATGCCTAAACCAGCATCCACAACCTTAGACTATTGGGGTAAGGATACTAGCCCATTAGTAGAAGCCCATGATGAATTGTTTGCTCACCTAGATAGCATAGACTTAGCAGATATACGTGATATCGACTACTCTAACCTAGATGTTACAGAGGATAAAAAGCTGACAGAGCGTGCAGCCTCACATAGAGTATATATACAGTATGGCTCAGAACTATCAGATAGCCCTGTACCAGATATACCATTAGATAAGGCTGGCCAACTGGGAGCAGATAACTTCTATCTAGCTTATGCTTTAACTGTACATAAGGCTCAAGGGTCTGAATGGGATAATGTTATAGTAGTAGTACATGATTCTAATAGCTCTATGCTATTTAGAGAGATGCTATATACAGCTATGACTAGACCTAAGAAGCTACTAATAGTATTAGGGCAGGAACATACAATCAATAAGATGATAAAGAATCCTAGGATTAAAGGCAATTCTTTACAGGATAAGGTAGCGTTCTTTAACGGTACTGGATACTTAGATCAGAAGGTAAACATACCAGAGGGGTATACAGACATATGAAATCAGTAATCTTATCTATACTACTTATAGGTCTATGGGCATGGGTTAGCGCAACAGCATCCATTGATACTAATAACAAATGTACTTACATGGGCTATCACTCAGGCAGTACTAGTATGCTTGGTACGTCTAACTGCTATATACTAGTAAGTAAGCAGCCTGAGATATTTCAGAGCATAAGATTGGATTTAGCTATAGTATCTTATGTAGCAAGGGGAAAGAAATGATTAACCATAAACTAAGGCTGATATGCTGGGTAGCTATGGCTATTCTATGCGGCATCTTCTGGGCATACGTAATAGAGGCAATACTATGAGTGTCAAAGCAGTAAAGATACCTACAAAGGAAACCACTGAGGAGGAGCGTGAGCTTATAGCTACTAAGCTAGATGCTGATATAATGGATTTATTAATAACGGCTGCAACTCAGGGGCTATATCCTATAGAGTCTATGCGCGTAGTATCTAATGTGCTTGGTGGAGCTGTAGCTACAGTGCTTATGAATGATGCAGAGTTAGATATGGAGGCCGTATTGGATGAGTCTATAGACTACTCTAGTAAGGCTCTATCCGATTGTCTAACAGAAGGAGATAACCCTCATGGCCTCCACTAAGATAGAAGAACTCCATGCTCAAATATCTATACGTGATGCGGAGAACCTTATATTGTCAAATAGGTTAGCAACATTAGAGGCTTATGTGTTCGAGCAAGAGACCTATATACTAGAGTTTTCTAATGCTACTAGTCCAGAGGATGACCAACAACTAATCAATCAACTACTAAGACGAATGGAGAAAAGAAATGCCCAAGAAGCAAACGCAAGATGAGCTAATAGCTGAAGTACATAAGACCATTGCAGAGGAGTCAGCTAAAGTGAGTGAACGGCTAGTAGCCACACTAGACTCTATGAATCCTAAACCCTCAGCAGCAGCAGTGCAAGTAGCAGCATCAGTATTAGCAGCCAAAGCTACAGAGATTCTACGGATTGACTCTAAGGGTGCTATGACTAATGAGATGGGGATAGACAGTGTAGCAAGTATCATGAAGGACTTCTTAGCTCGTGATACCAGCTAACATAAGAATAAGAGTTGCTCTAGCATTACATAATGTATCCTTTGCTCAGGAGCTAGAGTGGCTCTTTCCTATACCAAGGCAGGAAGAACTAGTAAGAGCTAACTGTTTACCTTGGACATGGGATGAGATACTGTATGGTACACCTACCTATGAACCTATATTCTGCCTATGCTGTTACTCTAAGCTAGGCTATTGCATAGGAGGTAAGATTACATTCTCCTGCCATTGTTGTGCGGGAAGGACTGAACATACAGCTTGGGGTGCAGGTAAGGCTAGAACAATGCATAACTATTTAGAATACAGTACGGGCTATTGCCCTGAATTAATAAGTCTCTTATTAGGAGAGGCTAGTACACACGTAAGGAGTCAGATAGATGGCAAACAAACAAACGATAGCTGATATATGGGGCGTACTATACGCAGACGATTATATTAAGCTAAGAATTCAAGCCAGTCAGGTAGCACAGGTTAAGAAGCTACTGACTCGGTACAAGCATAAAATGACTACAGGGCTAGAGGATGATGGTAGGCTGTCTTATACTATTATTCCTTTGGATGAGTCTACTGAGGTAGACTTAGAAGTACGCCTAATATATCCAGGTGATCAAGAGCTAGATGTGGAGGTGATACTATGAGTGAAGCATTAGATTTATTTGTAACTAAGCTGAAGGACTTTGAGCAGTTAGTAGAGCAAGAGCATAACATATCTATAGAGGATATTAAGGCTGGCTTACAAGGACTTAGTAAAGAACTGAAAGCTACACCTGATCTAGTATTCTTACTAGAGCCTGAGCAGATAGGCATTATGTCTAGTGCCGCTATGCTAGCCACGGGTGTTAAGGCAGAGCTTGAAGCTACAACTAAGAAGAAAAAGAAGAAGGTTGCTACTAAGGTTACTAAGAAAGATAAACCTATAGCTATACTTAACCCTGATGATGAGGTATTATTCTAATGCAGCATAAGTGGGAGCATGTATCCGGCTTTGGTAAGTATAGAGAATATACCTGCCAGTACTGCGGAGAACACGCATCTGGTAGGAATGCTAATCAGTGTCCTAATAGACCTAATAGAACTAATAAGGAGAGCAAGTATGCGGCTAAGTTATAGTACAAACAATTTAGTAGACCTATGCCCTCGTAAGTACCAGATAATTAAGCTACAAGGGGAAGGATCTGATGCCTCTAATGAGAACAATGAGCATCTAGATTATGGTAAGGCTCTAGGAGAAGGACTCCAATGCTTGATGTACACAAAGGATAGAGACTTAGCTATAGTCACTGCACTGGCAGCATATCACTGGAATGAGACTGACAATAAGTGTATGGAATCTATGGTCTTAGCTATCATGACCTATGAACTATCCGATGATTGGGAAGTAGCCATACTAGATAATGGTAAGCCAGCACTTGAGCTATCCTTTAAGATAGAACTAGGTGAGGGTGATTACTATTGTGGGTTTATGGATGCAGTAATGATTAATAGATACACTAATAAACCTGGGGTATTTGAGGTTAAGACTACAGGCTCTATGCTTAATGACCTTAGCCCTATGTATAAGAATAGTCCACAAGGTGTAGGATACTCTATAGTGTTGAGTGCTATAGTACCTAGTGCAGATTTTTCAATACACTATCCTGTAGTACAGCTAAAGCGTACATGGAAACCTAAGATTAAAGTCTATGAATTCGAGAAGACACTTAAGGATAGACTGGAATGGCTAATAGATTTAAAGATCCAGTATGACCAGCTATGCACCTATAGAGATATGGACTACTATCCTAAGAAAGGTCAGTCATGCTTAGACTTTAATAGGCCATGCCACCTATTTGGTATCTGTGACCTATCAGCTTATACGGAATCCCCTGATTACGTAGAACAGAAAGAAGAGATTGAATGGGACTATGTCTTTAACTTAGAAGAACTAATAGAACTAACACAACAGCAATTGCTAGGAGACACAACATGAGAAGAATGGATAGGCACAGAGGAGTAAAGCTACTCAATGAGCTACTGAAGGAACTAATCATCTTAGACACTGAGGTCAACACACCCTTCGTACACATACACTATAAGAGGACAGGTATATGGTTGGTACATGCACATTACAGAATTAGTATGACGCGTGACCACGGCTATATATCCTTAGACAAAGCTCTAGCACAGGTAACTAGACTAATTAGATCTTATGCCTTAAACTTAGAGCCTAAGTTTCCAAGACAGGTGAGGCTATGAGCACGCCTAGCCTATATGATCATTACCTATTTAAACTTAAAGATGCTAAGTGCCTAGACTGTTATGGCTCAGGGGTACAAGATGACTTAGAGCCTGGGGATATAGCTGGTAGGGAGTGGACTTGTCCTACTTGTGAAGGTACTGGTATTAGTTCACGTGTAAAACGTATTAACATTGAGATAGAGGAAGTAGAATGAAAGACTTATTAGAAGCACGCAAGGCTTTACTTGCTAAGGAACTACAGTATTCTAAGACTATTCTTTATGGAGATGCTAAGGCAGGTAAGACGGCACTTGCAGGTACGGCAGCAAGGCTAGACCAAATAGATAACATCTACTGGTTTGACTTAGAGAATGGTGTAGAAACTCTGCTTAATAAGCAATCTAACTTAAC
>Ga0316205_10000910_pt1 | contig 42977 bp, 32 predicted proteins | sample 3monthpyrite_MG_FD_204941 | JGI IMG/M metagenome (GOLD analysis project Ga0316205, IMG submission 204941) | Microbial mat bacterial communities from mineral coupon in-situ incubated in ocean water Damariscotta River, Maine, United States -... | ecosystem: Environmental > Aquatic > Marine >...
ATCAGGTCTTGATAACTTCGTAAATGGAGGTATCGACAATGCTAAATCAATGGTCAATGACTCCTTACAGGGTGCCGTTCAAGGAGCAATAAAAAGCGATAAGTTCACTACCGAATTGGCAGAAGCTCTGGCAGTAAAAGAAGTGAGTCGTGATCTGGATGATTATCACAAAAACGACAAGGAAATGGAGCCTTAACCTACTTGATAAACCAGTTAACCATATGGTTGATCTTAATGATCTTTCCCTAGCATTGTGAGTGCCATCGAGATGGCCGGGCAAGATCATTTCAACCCTCTTCACTGTGATAAAAATACCTTAGAGCAGTGCAAAGGGGAGATGTCTGACTGTATTAACTGGTTTATCTATTGGAAATACTTAATGTACTACCTTCGGTTGGATAGATGGGGATTTAAACAACATGTTACGTGTGTATCAATCAACAAATGCCATACAAGCAAAAGACTATTTCAGCTCTGAACTGACTCAGGGTGACTATTATACTGATGGACAGGAAATAGCCGGAAATTGGGGTGGTAAAGCAGCTCATATGCTGGGTCTTTCAGGCACTGTAGATCAGGATTCATTTAACCAAATGGTTGATAATATCAATCCTCTTTCAGGTGACAGACTAACTGCTCATAACAAAGAGAATAGAAGACCCGGATATGATTTAACTTTCAATGCTCCCAAAGCCCTCTCCCTCCTCTATGAGCATACACAGGATGAAAGATTATTAAGTAGCTTCCGTGAGGCTGTACACAGCACCATGGAAAGCATAGAAAAGGATATGTATGCAAGGGTACGCAAAGGCGGTAAAAGCGAGGATAGAAAGACAGGTAATTTAGCTTATGCGGAGTTTGTACATTTTACAGCAAGACCTGTAAAAGATATGGCTCCCGATCCGCATTTACATGCTCATTGTTTTGTGATGAATGCCACACATGACAATGTTGAAGATCAATGGAAAGCTGGACAGTTTGGAAACATTAAAAGAGATGCACCCTACTTCGAGGCAATGTTCCATTCTCACCTTGCAAAATCACTTTCGGATATGGGGTTAAATATAGAAAGGGATGGCAAGTTCTGGACGATAGAAGAAATTGATAAATCAACACTGGATAAATTTTCTAATCGTACAGAACAGATAGAAGATTATGCCAAGGAAAAAAATGTTATATCAGCCAAAGGAAAAGATGCTTTAGGACAGAAACTTCGTAGCCAGAAAGTCGGAGGATTAACAAAAGATATACTCCGTGAAAACTGGAATGATCGTCTTGAGAAGCACGAGAAATCCATACTTGATAACTTACTTTCTAATAATGCTAATGATGACGAGGATTCTCAGCATCTGACCGCTGAACAATGCGTTGATTATGCAATTAATCATCAGCTTGAGAGACAATCTGTTATCCCCCTCACCCGTCTTAAAGAAACTGCATTACGATATGGTGTAGGACAAGTTAATCCTGAACAGATAGAACAGGCTGTAAGTGATCATAAGGAACTTATAACAATAGAGAAAAATGGTCGGGAGATGGCTACTACAGAAAAGATCCTTGAAGAAGAAAATGTAATTATAAAATTCACAAAGATGGGTTATGCATCACAGGATAAGCTCAATAAAGAATATCAAATAAATAAGGTAAAAGATTATGTTGAGGATAAAGAGTTCGAGTTAGGCAAGGAACAGAAAAACGTGATCACTAATCTGTTAAATTCTCGTGATCGTATCATGGCTATGGAAGGTAAAGCAGGTACAGGTAAAACCACGACTCTTGCAACATTAATTGACGGCATTAAGGAAGGTGGTGCTAATAGTGTTGTTCTGGCTCCAACTGCCGACGCAGCCTATGACACTCTTAAAAAAGATGGTGATGCCTATCAATGTGATGCCATGCAGAATGCTCATACATTGGCACGTTATTTTGTAGATGAGAAGCTGTGGGAAAATTCAAAGGACGCGGTATTAATTGTAGATGAAGCAGGACTTATGAGTGTAGATGATATGCATACACTCTATGCAATGGCACATGCTCATAATAACCGTATAGTTCTGATTGGTGATACCGGTCAGCATAACAGTGTTAATCGTGGTGATGCTTTACGTATCTTACAAAAGGAAGCTCGTCTTGAGCCTTTAATGCTGGAGAATATTCGTAGGCAGAAAGGCAAATATAAAGAAGCAGTAAACTCCATATCCAGAGGAAGGATAATGAAGGGGTTTGACAAGCTCGATAAGCTTGAAGCAATCACGCAAGAAACTGATGCTGATACACGTTACAAAATGCTTGCGGATAAATATGCCGATATAGTTGATAGTGGTGAATCTGTGTTAACTGTATCCCCTACTCACGCAGAAGGAAATAAAGTAACAACTGCAATACGTGAGAGCCTCAGGGGAAAGGGTCTGATAAAAGATAAAGAGAAAGCCGTAACACGTTACAGAAATCTTCATTTTACAGAAGCAGAACGTTCTGACACTCACAACTATCAAAAAGGACAAATGATACGCTTTCAGCAGAATGCAAAAGGGAACCTCGGTTCTATAAAAAAAGGTGAACAATTTACTGTAACAGAAGTTAATAAAGATAGTGTCACCATGGAGAATTCAGCAGGTGAAAAGCAGCAACTAAATCTGTCTAAATCGAAGCATTTTAATATCTATAAACGTGAGGATATTGCTCTATCTTCAGGAGATCGTATTCGTATTACCGAAGGCGGTAAATCAAAGGATAATCGTCGTATAAATAATGGAGCTATATATCAGGTTAAAAATATAAATAAAGAAGGAGATATTGTACTCGATAATGGTCGTATCCTAGATCATAAAAAAGGTAACTATGATTACGGCTATGTAACTACTTCTCATGCATCACAAGGTAAAACTGTTGATCATGTTTTTATCGCACAAAGTAGTGATTACAGTGGGGCAAGTAGTGCTGAACAATTCTATGTATCAGTATCCAGAGGTAAACATTCTGTTGAGTTATTTACCGACGACAAGGATGAGTTACGAGAGCAAATACAAAATAGTAATGAGCGTATCAGTGCCACAGAATTAACAGGAAAAAATCATCGTATGGATGCCCATATGCATGTAGCAGCACTCAGATATTATGCCAAATATTCTATGGCTCATTTAAAGGGAACCGCCAATGATTATTTACGAGCCTTTAGAGATCCCGATCCTGAGCCGGTTACAGTAAAACAACCAACCAAGAACAAGGGGCTTTCAATATGAACTCTGAACAGAAACCTTCATTTAAGGACAGGTTAAATCAGGATGCTGATAACCAGCCTACACCATCTAATGATACTCATCATATAGCTCGTGAATCGGGAAATATTCCTAACATTTCATTTATAACAAAAACAAATGGCTATGCGTTTGCATACAGTTATTTGATATTTACAAATATTAACTTTGAGACAGGGAGTATTGAAATGAATTTCACATGCGGACTAGTAGAAATTAAAGGTAAAAATCTAAAAAAATTATTCATTGATCTAAAACGTAACAAAGTAGCTGAAATAGATATTAACAATGAAGATATTGACGATATAACTATCACATTACATGGGGAATAACCCCCCAAACTAAAATATGAGAACTAAATCATGAATGACAATACATCTTTAAACCGTGACCTTTCCCCTGTTTCTGATCTTGCAAGCGAGCTTGAGAGCATGAGCGATGATGAAATTAAGCAAATCATTGCACATGGATACAAGCTTCTTGATCGTCGTAAACGTCAACATGAAAAAATGATCAAAGAGCAGATTAAAAAGATGGCTGTAGAAGCAGGTATAAAAGTATCTTTCTCTAACAAGACGGCACGTAAATCAGGCTAGCAACCATGGAGAAGTTACTACTCGAAATTCTGAATGAATTGAGGTCGCTACAAGCAGCCAATAAAGAACTATGGAATGTAGATGACATAGCAAGATATATACGATTAAGCAGGTCATCTATTCAGTCACGTATCATATGCCGTAAGGACTTCCCACGGGCTGTAAGAATTCCTACCGACTCTGGGCTGGGAGGAAGAAGATGGTACGCAGCAGAAGTAAAAAGATGGATTTCCAGAAACAGAGAGCCAGTAGTGTGATATATCAGTCATTACCTTTTAATTCCGCTGAAAATCATATATGTTATCTGTTAACAATCCAAATTAGTTTAATGATAGTTTTAAGGTTAAGGAATGAACATTTGCAAGTGCTTTAAGTGCGATACATGCGATACGCTAATAGATTGCAGAATAGGCATGTCAAATAGAGATGTTCAACCATTTCAATTTGCCTGTCCGAATTGCGAGGAGGCAATATCTTTTGCAATAGGTACTTCCGATGGTGACCTGAAAGGTGCGACTGATATTAAAGATTTCAAAGGGCCATTTGAAGGAATAAACCCCTTTGTTGATCTACATCTGGATTTTCCTGTTTCGTTTGGAAAGTATGAAATGGGAGACACGGCCTTTATGAGGGCGATTGGTGAGTTAGGAGAGGACGCATTTAACCATTTAACAAATCGCTTGTCTCTGCTTGATATACTCTATTCTAAGAAACGGAATCTACAGAGGCTAATAACACAGTATAAACGAGGTGATATCAGAAGCTTTGAAAAGGTTTGCGCTGATATTCCTGAAATTGAATTAAAGTCTAATAAAAAAGAAGATGTGCTTGCTGCCCTGTATTCTGCGACTTCAATAATGTCTTCGCCATTTACAATTCATGAGCACAATAAGGAGTTGTCTAACAAAATACCCCTCTTGATTCAGCAGCTTCATGAACATCATCACGACAAAACAATCAAATTCATTAATGAAATATCTGACAATAGCTTTCTGAAGAACCTGCATCATGATTGCTTAAGTTTATACCCTAAGATCATTGAATTGGATTTACCACTTCGGCCTTCGCTTTATTATGATTACACTAATTCCGATGAGCTAGGTAAAGTTACTACAAGAGTCTCAACATCAGATTTCGACACTTGCAATAACTTTTATAAAGATCTTACTGAGGTTTTTTCACGACAATTAACACTTCTTGCAGGCCTAAATAATCTTGTTAAACGGGGAGACTTTGACTTATTCGATAACTCAACAAGGTTTAATAAAAAAGGAGATCCAATTAAGGATTTCTCTTCACTAAATAAATATGCAAACGTTGACCTAGGAAGAAAGGTAGGTGCAATAGATGATGCATTCTACATAATCGATACCCATTCTGTAGATAACAAACTTCGAAATGGTATTGCACACTATAAATATGAATATAAAGAGTCCACCCAGCTTATTACTTATTTCCCAAGCAAAGAGGGTATGCAGAGAGAGAAATACTACTCGCTATATTTTATCGAATTTATGCGAAAAACGCTTCTCTTATTCCGTGAAGTGCATAGTATGAATCATATTATAAAGTCATTACTTTACTACCGAACTTTAATTTTAGGCAAGGATATTTAATAGGTTATATTATCTGAAACCAGCTAAAAAAAACTTAATCATTATAAACTTTAACAAACAAATATTCACTATTTGAATCTAGAATTGATCTTGGGATTTGATTATAACCATGTTGTTCATTAGCGTATTCAGCAACTTTTTTTCCAAGATAATCACCCAATGATCTATCAGTAATATACTGATTATCAGTTATTACTTCATTCACCTCACCATTGATAGCCCTAACTAAATGATAAGTCCAAATCCCCTGCTTTAATTCATCACAGGAGTACGAACTCTGCTCTGGTTGACAAGAGAAATATGAAGCTAAATAATTAAGATCACTACTTAAAAGTCTAATTTCGCCGGCATCAATATTTGACAGAGTATTTCTGCTATTATCACCCTGAAAGGACTGCGCACATGCATCAATAAAAATCATGGCAGTTTTACATTTAGATTGAGACAGTGGGTCTAATAATATTTCACGCAGAGAAACTGCTGTTTTATCAATATGGTGAGGATGCATGTCATAAGTAGATAGAAAATTAGTTGTGCCATTGTGAAATCCGTGACCAACGTAATAAAATATGAGACGATCTTCATCAGTTAACTCATGAAACAAACTCTTTAAATCATATTCTAAACTACTTTTTAATGCCTTCTCACCCAAAAAAGTATAAATATTATCTTTTTCTACATCCATTTTTTCGATCAATGTTTCTTTAAATAAAAGAGCATCATTTTCCGCATATTTTACAGGATCAACTTGATTTTTATCTTTAGATGCATAATTTTCGATACCAATAATAATTGCTACTGTTCTTGTGTATTCTGAAATTTTTAATTCTTTATTTTTTTCAGAACTAGCTTTTTCTTCAAGTATGGTTTTGCTTCCTTTTCTTATATATTTTTTATTTCCTAAAGTTATTTCAGCTTCTGATTTATTTATTTTAATAACAAAAAGACATAGATCTCCAATACTCACCCAATCATAGGAAACAACAGGTCTTGGCAAAAGAAATGTAATAGCTTTATTGATGATTTCATCCATTCTAAAATCAGAACTCAATCCTGCAAAAGCATTTGAAACTGGAGAGAGTTCATTAATTCCAAAAATCAAAGAACCTCCTTCAGTATTAGCAAATGAAGAAATTATCTCAGCAGTCTTATATGGAGCAAATGGCACAGCATTAAATTCAAAATCAACCGATTTAGGTTTAATAAGTAATTCTTCAAACTCTGAATCAGTAAATGTAAAATTCGCTATCGGAATTTTATTAATTTCAGTCATCTTTAATAGCTTACCTAATGTTATTTTATATGGAACATTAGAACCATCTTCACACCATAACTCTGCATCCACATACTCAAGAACATCAAATTCAGCAGTATAATAAAGCAGTACTGCGTCATTATCTGAAGGTCTAGCAACAATTGTTATATCACTCCCATTCTTAGTAATACCGCCAATGATACTGGGAGCTATTTCATAGCAATTAGAACAGTCATATTCTGATAATTCATTTAAATAGTTAGTAATATTCTCTACAGCTCTTGAAAGCAATCTTTGAACAATTTTCAAACGCTCATAAGTTGATCTAGGTATATGGAAGAATTCTGGTGAGATAGAACCGCTATTAACGGCTTCTTCAAGCTCACCAAAAGATTTTATATCTTTACTAGCTAGAGACTCTTGAACACTTCCCGATGTTTCCTCAGATTCATTAACAATTAACGCAGCACCTTCAGAAACAACAATATTTTCTTCCTCAAAATACTCCAATATTTCAGTGTTTGTAGATCGCAAAAGGAAGCCTAATTCGTTATCATGCCCAATCAAACAAAAATAATGACATAATCTTTCAGAGAGTTTTAGCAAAACCTTATTTGATTTCCAAGGCTTTGTTACAAATAAATCACCATCATCAATGTGCACATTTACACTTTTTATAAAGTCAATGCCATCATATTTTATTTGTAAAGATTCTGCTTCATAAACATTTAAAGAATCAATCACGTCATCCAGTTCTGACAATTTTCTTTGAGTCTTTTCATCATTGCTTTCTTCTGAGACCCAAACCTTAAAGTACGGAATTATAGCTTTCAACCGTGATATCAAACTTACTCCAGACTCTTCTTTCTCATACACCAACTCAAAGTCACTTTGTTTCAAAGAAACTATCTGAAAAGCATCTAACAATATCTCTATATTTTTATGTCGTTTGTTTTCACTATTCATCTCTAAAAAATAGAATTGATCCTGAAATATTGAATTATTTCCATCTAAAAAATATTTTAGAGAAGGACATTCCATAAACTTATATTTCGTATGCAGTAACTTACCTGAATCGCCCCACGAATCAACTTGCTGAAGCTCATGCTCATTCCAATTAGCACATTGATCCAATAGCTCTTTATAAATAGCTTGTATTCTAGTGACATTACTCTTTTTTACTTCTCCTTTCTCAGTCGTATCAAAAGACATTTCACTAAGCATTTTCAAATAGTCAGATAATTGAAGACTGGTTTTGAATTTAAAGAAAGACTTCCAATCAGGAGATAAATCAACACCATCAAATACTGGCAGGTAGTTCCCAGCAAGTGACTTAATTTCATCAGTATTCAAAAATACAGATGTAGCAACTTGACACTCTTTTGTTATAACAGGGATACATTTAACATTTTTAATAAACCATGGAATATAGTTTTCAACTTCATTACCACTAATCTGCCCCGGCCTACCAGCGTATCCCCAATAGGCCGTAGCCGAGTGAATAATATCCTCTGGTGAAAGGTTTGTTATTACATCAGTCCAAAATATATTTGAAAAAAGATAATGATCCTCTGAATCCTGAATATAATTAAGAGTCGTTAGTTTGCTATAACTATCAGCAGTAAATGTATTTTGAAGGGGTGAGAATTTCTTATCACCTTCTTTAAAGTACCCTTCAAAAAACCCTGATTTAATAAATTCACCTTTGTCTATTTTTTCTTGATTTTTAAGACAAACGATTCCTTCATTTACCCCTATAAATTTGAAAAACCTTTTCCACTCATCTTTATCTTCAGTTGCTGACAAATACTTGTCGCTTATAAAAAGATCTTCGTCTAATACACCTTCAATCCCTAATCGAGGTGAATAAGTATCGGAAAAATAACATTCTTTAGCAGTAAGCAGTGTGCCATTTTGAGTAAGTAATTTTAATTTTGACAATTGAGAAAGCAAATCGGTACTCAGATCATCTTTTTTATAAAGACTAAAAAGATTCAAGATAGTTTGAATTGCATTTTTATTAGTTATATAATTTTCTATATTAGGTATAATTGTTTTGCTAATAAAGCTAATGTCTGTTTTTTCAACAACCCCAAGCTGTTCAATCCAGCTCCTCATGTCTGGCACTAAAGAAAGCCAGTCCTGTAATCCTTTATGCAGGAAAGCCAGATCACTATCAAGGTCGTCCCAGTTAGCATCATCTGCTGTAGGAAAATAAACTTGAGAAGGTATATTTAATATATCCTTATGATCCCATATAAACGGTAACTCACTAAGCATTTCAGTTGAAATATATTTGACAGACTCTTTTTCTGAGAGATATTTCAGATGCTTTATTAATTCTATGTTATTTTTAATGGAATGAGTATCAAGAAAACTTCTCGATTGGAGAAATTTTGGCAAATCTTCCCATTCAAATCCAGTAGCCCCAATCCTCTTAAGCCTGCCCCCAAATCCAGTATGTTTAATAAATACCTTTGAACTAATTGATCCATCATTATTAAAATCATCAATAAATTCTTTAATCGGCTCTTCACCAATAAATTCTTTTTCAGAAAGGAATGTAAAATCAACAAGTGAGTCTTCAATTTTTACCAGTTGATCTTGTTTTGAAACAACGAAAGCTACAGTATCAATAGCCTCTTTGATACCATCATTGAAATGTTTCCCGAGTTCATTCTCAAGTATATTATCAGGAATTAACTTATAGGCTTGGAACTGTATTTCACTATTAACCAATCGTGAAATCCATTTGAATATCTCAATGGCTACATTCTTGAATAACCAATGGTTCCATTCCGAATCTTCATGAAGATGTTCACGGTTAGCATTTGTCAGAAAACTGGTGTTTACGAGAACTGGTAATGAATACTTGGTTTCATCTGTTGGTAAATATGAATAGAGAAGTCTTTCACTTGAAGTCAGATCAACTATACCATCATCACCTATTTTAGCTGCTAACGTTAATTCAATAGTACTTGCCTTTAATAGTTTATCTGGAATATTTCGGTCATCTTGAAGAGTTACCTTTAGGTCTTCTGGTACACTTAAATTGATAGTATTTATCAACCATTGTGCTTTATTAGCTCCATTCTCTTTTAAAACTATTTTATCAAGTTCAGAACGGTTTATCTCTATACGGTTTATTGTATTTACGTCAAAATTAATTTCAGAAACATTCTTAAGAAAGAGAAACATATTCACATTCTCTGACAACTCTTGAATTGCTTGAATAGTTTCTTCTTTATTGTTCAGTTTAATTATTGTAGCTACATTTACATTTAATCCCTGAAGATAGCTTTGAACCGACTCTGGAACATCTTCTTTTTCAGTATATATTGGAATTATCTGCCAAGGAAAATTGAATTCTCGATCATTTTGTTTTTCCCAATGGTCTTGATCATCACTCCATTTCCACTCAAAAGGATATAAAGAATCAAATCTGAAATAGTCATCATTTGTAAAAACAATAACCTTTTTAGATTGACCGAAAACAGATTTAAAGCCGATTCCTTTATACCCAGTTTTATTTGATTCTTCCTTCTTTGTGCCATAATTAACATTGCAAAGCCCACGTAAATCTCGCGCATCAAAAGCTTTACCCGTGTGAGCAACAACTAGATAATCGTCATAAGCCTTTATCCATACTTCCACTGTTTTATTTGGCTCAGATGAATCATCTGCATTCTGCAAAAGCTCATAAATAAATCGTTTAGAGTCAGTATATAAATCAGTGGATAACGAATTTAAGGAATCAGCTTGATTTGTAGATTGGTTTGGGTGTGCGTAATCAGTATTATCCCTGAATAGGCCATTAATTACTTCTTCTAACTTCATTTATTCATCTACCTTAATAACAACTCTATTTAGGTGTTACCCACAAAAATTGGACACTTTTGTTCGTTTTTGCTCATAAATTCAGCGAGGGCTGACATAACTCAAGACTAACCGACTACGTAAGTTCAGTCTAATATTAAATAAGTATATTCATGAGCAAGTTTGAGCCATTGCCAACCTATACACTAAATCGAAATCAACATATTAATCTGTCAGATAAAGTTTTTACTATTCAAATTATTTAAGATTATATGTTTCTCAAGCTGCTTTAGGAGTACCAGACTCATCAATGCTGTTTCGTACAGATCATCAAGTTCATCAGGAGCAGCGCAATAGTTACTTAGGTTCTTTTTGTGAACAGAAATGATAATATCAAGTTGATTCTCTGCTGCTGCAATGGATTTTTTTATGTCTATCATCACCCTGCCCCCTATCCCAGCCTATGAGCAATTTCTTCTGCCGTAGCATTGTAATAGATCATCAGAGAGCGTGGATCTCTATGACCAACCATACGGGCAAGATCCAGTACATCAAGTTTTCTGGCGAGCCTCGTGAGAGCTTCATGGCGTGTATCATGGAAGGTTAATGCCTTGATACCTGCCAATGTCAGACAACGCCTGAATATAGTTGCAGAGGATTGCTGATTACTGGGAAATACTTTATCTTTATCCCTGTTTAACAATCTAAGTAATCTTACTGCTTCTGTAGATAATGGCACATCTCGCTTTGTACCGTTTTTAGTATCATGCAATCTTACAAAGCGTTTCTTCAAATAAACATCAGACCAGTCCAAAGCCCATATCTCTCCCTGACGCATAGCAGTCTCCAATGCAAACAGAAACGCTATGGCTATCTCATGGCGTTGTACTGTTACTGTCTTTCCATCAAAGAGCAATGCATCCTGAATGCGTTCAATCTCGGCTTCACTGATTCTACGGTCACGGGGCTGAGGATTCTTAGGACGCTTAATACCACGTACAGGATTAATATCTATCCAGTTCCATCTCTTACCCTGCTCAAAGACACTACTGAGTAAATTAAGATCCCTATTAACACTACTGCTTTTAAGAGTGGTTAGAGCATCTGCTATCCAGTCATATATATGGGATTGCTTTAGTTCTGCCAGTGGTAGAAATGCCAATGGATGACGCAGGAATTTATTCAGGCGGTTCTGTTCTGTTCTTCTGCTTTTTTTGGAAGGGGATATTTCATCGCGGTAGCGTTCAAATATATCACTCAGAGTTTTACCCTGAACCAGTCTATCAGAGGACAGGCTTTGTTCTGTCTCCGCAGCCCAAGACATAGCCTGTACTTTAGTAGTGAATGTTCTGGATTTATATTGACCGAGCTTTCTGATCTCGGCCAGAAATTTCTTGCTCTTTAACTTTCGGATTGTAGCCATTAGTCTCTCCCCCACTCGTGGGTTCCCATGCATGGGTTTCCACTCGTGGATTCGTAATTCGTTCGTAATTTATTCGTAAAATTACGCGAAATATGATCTGTTATGGCTATATATGCTAAACCACAACACTAACGGATCAAGACTAAGCTATTGAATTATAAGATATAAAAAGATATAGCCAAATATGGCCATATCTCATTATAAGGAAATGGTGCCCAGGGCCGGAATCGAACCGGCACGCCCGTGAAGGCGAGGGATTTTAAGTCCCTTGCGTCTACCAATTTCGCCACCTGGGCAGATGACTTTCTTACTACACCCTATTTCGTTACGTGATTAATAAGCTCTGGTAACAGCTTCTACATAACCCACTTAGGCAGTGGTTATAAATGGAGGCGGGACCCGGAGTCGAACCGAGGTAGATGGATTTGCAATCCACTGCATAGCCACTTTGCTATCCCGCCCTGATCTTCACAAATAAAAAAACCTCGGCTGGCGAGGTTTTAATATTATATGCTCAGTTTGCCAAATCTGAGCACGCAATTTGGAGCGGGTGATGAGGATCGAACTCACGACATTCTCGTTGGCAACGAGATGCTCTACCGCTGAGCTACACCCGCTTGGTCTGTTTGGGCAATGCCTTCAACAGAGGGCGCTATTATAGAGATTGCAGGCTTTGGGTCAAGGGGTAATTTCGATTAATTGTAATATTTTTCAGTGACATAGTGATTGACTTTTATTTAGCCTGCTTTGGCGGAGTGTTTTGGGTTACTGAAGTTTTTGTCAGGATGTGAGACTGGTTAATGTTTGTGCTTTAGTTGGTTGATTGGGCTGGTTTTATTGGCTTGAGTTTTGTTGGGGCGAAAGTTGCTGAGTCACTGATAGAGGATTTAGCCGGGGATGGGGTTCTTTTTGGGCATATAACTGGCGGGTGTTATATGTATTCTTAAGGCTTTAAAGTCAAAGTCACTGGATCCCAGCTACAAGCATGCTGGGATGACGATGCCTGTTATTTGATACATTCTTAAGCGCTTAAAGTCACTGGATCCCAGCCAGAAGCATACTGGGATGACGGCTTTTTTTTGTGATTATGACTGACTGGTGTTGTGTTTATTCTTAAGAGTTTGAAGTCGTAAATACCAACTCAAATAACCACACTACGCATCATGCGCTTTCATCGCCTTCCAGCCGGCTTTCATGTAATCCATCATCGATGCAATTGTCAGTATCACCGCAAACACCAGTAATACCAGCCCTATCGTATGCGTTGGCAAACCATACCAGTCATCTCTGTGCAATAAAAAGCCCAGTGCAAACATTTGCACGAAGGTTTTGTATTTACCCAGCTGTGAAACCGCCACATCATCGCGTTTACCTACGGATGCCATCCACTCTCTTAACGCCGAAATCACAATTTCTCGACCAATAATAATACAGGTGCCTATAACAATAATGGCTTCTGGATGAGCTGAGGCTAGCAGTATTAACGCGACAGATACAATCAGTTTATCAGCCACTGGGTCCATAAATGCACCGAATGCAGAGGTTTGATTTAACTTTCTAGCAAAATAACCATCAAACCAATCGGTCACGCAGGCCAGCCCGTAAAGCCATGCAGATGCAGGCCGTGCCCAGTCGTAGGGCAAATAAAATAGAATAATAATAATCGGGATAAACGCAATTCGTGTAAGCGTCAGGCTGTTAGGTATATTAAGTTTCATCGAAAGTATTGAGTCGCTGGATTAATGTTATGAATTTAAGTCTATTCAGACCGCAGCACATCATAAATGATTTGGGCTAAATTTCTACTGATACCCTGCACTTTTGCTAAATCTTCTACTCCCGCCTGCTTTACCCCCTGCAAACCACCAAAATGCCTGATGATATTCTGGCGACGCTTGGGCCCTAATCCAGGGATAGCTTCCAGCGGCGATGTGCGCCGTGCCTTTTCACGTTTGGCACGGTGGCCACTTATAGCGAAGCGATGGGCTTCATCGCGCACATTTAATATCAGATGAAAGGCAATGGAATCTTCGGGTAAATACAGCTCTGGCCGGCCATCGCTGAACACCAGTTTTTCCAGCCCGGCTTTGCGGCCTTCACCTTTGGCGACGCCGATGAGCTGCACGCTGTCTATCTGTAATTGATCCATCACTTCCACCGCCTGCCGCAGCTGACCTTTACCTCCATCAATAAAGAGTATATCCGGCATTTTCGCATCGTCATTCTTTGACTTCTTTAAGCGCGAATAACGCCGCTGTATGGCCTGCCGCATCGCCGCATAATCATCGCCCGGCTCGATGCCTTCGATATTAAAGCGCCGGTAATCCTGCTTGTAAGCGCCCTCTAACGTAAACACTACGCAGGATGCCACAGTGGCTTCGCCCATGGTGTGACTGATATCGAAACATTCGAGTCGCGTTGGCAATTCGTCTAGCTGCAGTATTTTTTGCAGGGCTTCAAAACGTTTTAACATGCCGGTGCGGGAGTTCATTCTGGCTTTTAGTGCGGTCTCAGCATTGTTGAGCGCCATGCTCACCCAGCGTGCACGGTCTGATCTTACCTGCTGCGTTACGCGTATTTTATGGCCGATTTTTTCACTGATAGCCTGCTGCATGCTTTGCATATCATCCAGCGGATGACTTAAAATTATTTCGCGAGTTTGCTGCTGTGCGCCCTGCTGCTGCAGATAATATTGCGAGATAAAGTTTTCAAGCACTGCAGTTTCAGATAAGGCCTCCGGTAATTTTGGAAAGTAACTTCGGTTGCCAAGATTGCGCCCTTCGCGAATAAAAAATACCTGCACGCAGGCCTGCGCACCGTTGCAATAGCAGGCGACTATATCCACGTCGCGATCATCGCCGGAGATATATTGCTTTTCGACCACCTTTTGCAGCATCCGAATCTGGTCGCGATAGACCACCGCTTTTTCAAAATCGAGATTGGTGGAAGCCGCTTCCATTTGCGCCACTAAATCTTCAATTAGCTGGTTACTCCTGCCCTCTAAAAACATCAGCGCGTGGTTAATATCCGCCTGATATTTCGTCTCGCTGATGTAATTTACACACGGCGCGGTGCAGCGTTTAATTTGATATTGCAGACAAGGCCGTGAACGATTCTTAAAATAGCTATCGTCACATTGCCGAATTTTAAATAACTTATGAATAAATTGCAGGCTATCGCGCACCGCCCCCGCACTCGGAAACGGCCCTAAATATTTACCTTTTTTGCGCTTTGCTCCACGGTGCACCACAATTTGTGGATAGGCATCTTTATTCGACACAAAAATATAGGGGTAGGATTTATCATCGCGCAGCAAAATATTATACGGCGGCTGATGTTCTTTTATTAAATTCGATTCCAGTAACAGCGCTTCACTTTCGGTGTGGGTGAGAGTGACTTCCACCTGTTGAATCTTGCTGACCAGTGCCTGGGTTTTGATTGATAAACCAGTTTTGCGAAAATAGCTCGACAGGCGATTTTTTAAATTTTTGGCCTTACCCACATACAGCAAATTCTGCTCGCCATCGAACATGCGATAGACACCGGCACGGCTGGAGACATGCTTTAAAAAGTTCTCGGCGTCGAAGATGTTTTGTGTGGGGGAATCTGTCATAAAGAGTGAGGATATTAGAAATCAAAACCCGTGAGTTTAATTAAAGAATTGCCCATTATCACTGCTGTCCCGTTAACTATTATTAAAAGCAAGCAATTAGCTTGATATAACAGCGTTTCAAAGCTTTAACGCATCAGTTAGACATGAAAATAAAAAATTTACTTCGTCATACCTGGGTCGGCAGGTTCAGGTATCCAGTGTCTGTCGGCTTTTCAACGTCACTAGATTCCTGCCTTCGCAGGAATGACGACATTTTTTAATGTTAACGGGACAGCAGTGGCCCATTATGTTAAATGTAATTTTAAATTATTGCCCGGCTATTGAGTATATCAAGAAATAGGATTTGGAGATTAATTCAATATTTTATTGTGGTGAAGAGCTGAGATTAAATCTCCCCCAGCCCCTCTTTTTCTAAGAGGGGAGCCACAACCTCCCCCTTAGCAAAACGGGTGTGCAAATAAAGCTATAAGCTGGCAGATGCATCGTGCCTATAGGTAATAACATTGAGGGGGATTTAATTAACAACAATAAATGTTCCACGGACTGATCTTCACTTTAAAAACACGTCAATATGCCCTGAATCTAAATTGACAATTTACTTTATAAAAGCACCGTAAGTGGTTGTATTTAAAGATTAACCTTTAGGTATTTCGAACATCAAATCATAAAAAAACAAAAACACCCGCTATAAACGGGTGTTTTCTGCAGTTTTAGTAATAAAATCTCGCACATTAAAAACAAACAACTTTCATTCTATGAGCTAACTATTTGATTTTACAACACGAACTTACTAATGATCTTTTTCCAGCAAGCCATGCTTAATCGCCAGATGCATCATCTCAACATCATTCGACACATCGAGCTTTTCATGCAGACGTTTTCGGTAGGTACTGATGGTTTTCGGGCTTAATGACAGTTGCTCAGAAATGGCATTGGTGCGCATACCCTGACTAATCATAATCAGCACCTGCAACTCACGCTGCGACAAAACATCAATTAAAGACTCTTCCCCCGGCAGCATAGAAAGCGCTAATTGTTGTGCAATAGTCGGTGCAATATAGCGCTGACCTGCGTGCACTTTTTGAATGGCTTCCACCATTTCTTCCACCGGGCAACCCTTGGTTAAATAGCCAACCGCACCTGCTTCGAGTAGACGCTTGGGAAGCGGGCCTTCGCTGTGAACAGTGAGCACGATTACTTTGGATTCGGGGTGTGTTTTGCTGAGGCGCGAAGTTGCTTCAAAGCCGCCGATGCCCGGCATATTGATATCCATTAAAATCACATCGGGTTTAACTTTACGGACTTTCTCTAAAGCAAGCTCGCCACTGTTTGCTTCGTCGACGACTTCTATTCCCACCTGATCTTCGAGTAGTCTTCTTAATCCGTATCTTATTAAATCATGGTCATCGACCAACATGACTTTTATTTGAGCCACTTTATTATTTCCTGTTTTTCATTTTTTATAATGAGATCATAGCATATTGGGGATTGGGTTTTGGGGGATTGTTTTTTTTGGATTCAAATCATTTTGTTAGTTTTTAAATCTCCCCCAGCCCCTCTTTTTCTAAGAGGGGAGCCAGAACCTCCCCCTTAGAAAAAGGGGGATTGAGGGGGATTTAAAAACGACCAGCACCCTTTAAACTTTAATCACCAGTCTTTAAACGGCACCGCAATCAAATTAACATTATAATAACGCGCATCCTCGGTCACCTCTTCGCCAATCCACTCCGGCTTATCAAACGTTTCAGCCTCATCGCTCAACTCAATTTCCGCCACCACCAGACCTTCGTTATCTCCATAAAATTCATCGATTTCCCACTTATGCTTTCCCCGCTCTACAATGTAGCGAGTCTTATCCACCTGCGGCTGTTTGCAAAGCTGGTCTAACATTTCCTCGGCTTCATCTAAAGGAATCGCATATTCATACTCCATTCTGCGCATCGAGAGGGTGGCACTTTTAATATTGATATTGGCTTTGTCGCCCTGCACTCTTATGCGCACCGAGGCTTTATCAATTTCACCCATATAGCCCTGCCGAATACGGAATGATTTTGTGACATCATCACGCCAATGTTCATTGGCCAGTAAAAACTTACGCTCTATTTCAATTGGCATCTTTGTCTCTTAATATTTGATTAACATGTTAATAGTGTTATCTTCTAACGTGCACGCAATGGATACAATAAAAATAATATGCCAAGCAATTTTAATCTCGACTTTAAACTGGACTCAAACCTCATTTACCTCAATCACGCGGCGGTTGCCCCATGGCCCGTGTGCACGGTTGAAGCGGTAAAACTGTTTGCGCAGGAAAATGGCGCGGTTGGCTCCAGCCATTATTTACGCTGGATAAAAACTGAACAGCAACTTAAAGAAAATCTTGCCACACTTATTAATGCCCAGTCTGCCGATGAAATAGCCCTGCTTAAAAACACCTCGGAAGGCTTATCTATCATCGCCAAAGGCATTGAATGGCAGGCCGGCGATAATATCGTCATTAGCAATGAAGAATTTCCATCTAACTTTATTGTTTGGGATGCCCTGCGCGCACACGGGGTTGAGCTGCGCATTGCCAATATCAGCAATACTGACTACCCCGAAAAAGCCATTATTGAACAGATGGATTCCCGCACCCGCTTACTCAGTATCAGCGCCATTCAATATGCCAGCGGCCTGCGCATGAACCTGGAATTATTAGGCAAGGCCTGCAAAAGCTACCACGCACTTTATTGTGTGGATGCCATTCAGCAAATTGGTGCTCTGCAATTTGATGTGCAGGCAATGGATGCGGATTTTGTGATAGCTGATGGCCACAAGTGGATGCTCGGCCCCGAAGGGCTGGCATTGTTTTACTGCAAACAATCCAGCATGCAGGAGTTACAGCTACAGCAATTTGGCTGGCACATGGTGGAAGATTTATCTGACTTTAACAATATGCAAAACTGGCAGCCTGCCAGCAGCGCGCGGCGCTTTGAATGCGGCAGCCCTAATACCATGGCCACTCATGCTTTGCATGCAAGTATCGGCCTGCTGCTATCCCATGGCCTGCCCGCTATCGAACAGGCGGTTTTAGCGAATGTGCAGATGCTGATTAAACTGTTCTCATCAATGCCCGATATCTCAATTCTTAGCCCAACCGGCATTAACCGCCATGGGGGAATTTTTACCTTTAAAAAAACTGGCGTTGATAACGAGGCACTCTATCAATACCTGGTAAAAAAAGGCGTGGTGTGCGCACCTCGCGGTGGTGGTATTCGTTTGTCACCGCATTATTACAATCAGCAAGCCGAGTTTGAGTTGCTCGCCGAGTTTGTTGAAGAATATAAGTTTTGATCTTTCACAACTCTACCTTTATTTAGCTGGGGAATAATGCCTAAACAACGGTAAAACAACTGATTTTTGACTAAACTCATGGATATAAAACTTGTCTATCATAATAACCATAAAAGCCGGGAGCGCAGACACTGAATATTTTCAGTAAAATTCGAAATTCAATCTGGGATAATATTGTCACATGGTTAAGCACCAACCATGAAGACAGCGACATGCCGTTGTCAGATTTTGATCGACTGCGTTATGAGATTCGCCCGGGAGATGTCATCTTAGTTGAGGGCCGCTCCCCCATTAGCGAAATTATAAAAACCATTACCTTAAGTAGCTGGACCCATTCCGCCATTTATATTGGGCGCTTACACAATATTGATGACCCGATGCTACGCCAGTTTATTCAAAAATTTTATCACGGCGAAATGGACGACCAGCTCATTATTGAATCGCAATTAGGCGTGGGCACCATTGTTGATACCATCAGCAAATACCGCGACGACCATTTACGCATTTGTCGCCCGAGCAGCATTACTCGCCACGATTCGCAAAATGTCATTGCCTATTCAATTAATCGTTTAGGCACCAATTATAATGTGCGCCAGATTTTTGATTTAGCGCGATTTTTATTTCCCTATGCGTTATTGCCACGGCGCTGGCGCTCAAGTTTATTTGAGCATAATGCGGGCACACCCACCCACACGGTTTGCTCTACTATGATGGCGGAGGCGTTTGCATCGGTGCACTACCCGATACTGCCGGTACTGCATCGTGGTGAAGATGGGCAGCTAAATTTATATAAACGCAATACGCGATTAATCACCCCGAAAGATTTTGATTATTCGCCTTATTTTGATGTAATCAAATACCCCATTCTCGACTTTGATGAACTAGCGATATATCAAAGAATGCCCTGGGGCAAAGATGGTATTGTATTAAATGATGAGCGTGATTTAAGTATGATTGCGCCAAAAGAAATCACTAAAACGGTTGAGAAAAAACTTAGCCCGCAACCTGAAACAGATGCTGATGCTGACGATGAAGAAGCTGACGCGCCGGAAATTGAAAGTGTGAAAAATAGCTCGGGTTAAAAACCAAACAAATTTATTTAAGCACGTAAAAAATATAATTACTCTGTCATACCTGCGAAGGCAGGTACCCAGTGTCTTAAAAGTTCAAAGTCACTGGATTCCAGCCTTCGCTAGAATGACAAACAAAACTTATCAAACAACAATAATGACACGGAAAGAAAATATGAACCATTTTTTTAGGAGATCAACATGATTACCTGGCTATTCATTTTTATTGTCACCATAGGCACCGCCGCCTATTTAAGATTGCCACAAACAATCTGGAGTGCAGCACTGGGTGTTGTGCTACTTTTATTTACCTTTTCTGGCATCGCGGGCCTGGCGACTTTATTTATAATCTGGGCATTATTCCTGGCTGTTGTCATTCCGCTGAATGTTATTCAGTTTCGGCAGAAATATATTTCCCAACCAGTGCTTGAATTTATGCGCAACTCCATGCCGAGCATTTCAAAAACCGAACAGGAAGCACTCGATGCGGGCAAAACCTGGTGGGAAGTTGATTTATTCAGTGGCAAGCCGGACTACTCTAAAATTCGCGACTTACCTCCATCTAAATTAAGCGCCGAAGAACAGGCCTTTATTGATGGCCCGGTAGAAGAGCTGTGTGCGATGCTCGACGACTGGAAAATTAATCAGGTTGATCATGATCTGCCAAAACCCGTTTGGAATTTTTTAAAGAAAAATAAATTCTTCGCAATGATTATTCCAAAATCCTACGGCGGTTTAGAGTTTTCAGCACTCGGGCACTCCAGCGTGGTAATGAAAATTGCGGGCCGCAGTATTTCTGCCGCCGTCACCGTAATGGTGCCCAACTCTTTAGGCCCCGGTGAATTATTAATGCACTACGGCACCGAAGAACAAAAAGACTTTTATCTGCCGCGATTATCTTCTGGCGATGAAATTCCGTGCTTCGCATTAACCGGCCCGGAAAACGGCAGCGATGCGGGTGCTATGCCCGACACCGGCATTGTGTGTCGCGATACATTTGATGGTAAAGACAATGTGTTAGGCATTCGCCTAAACTGGGAAAAACGTTATATCACTCTCGGCCCGGTGGCGACGGTTTTAGGTTTGGCATTTAAACTTTATGATCCGGATAAATTAATTGGTGAAGAAAATGACATCGGCATTACCCTCGCGTTAATTAAAACGGACACTGAAGGTGTTGAAATTGGTAACCGCCACTTCACTGCTAACCATATGTTTATGAATGGCCCGAATCGCGGCAAAGATGTTTTCATTCCGATGGACTGGGTAATAGGCGGCGAAAAATATGTCGGCCAGGGCTGGATGATGTTAATGAATTGTTTATCCGAAGGCCGTGCCGTTTCACTACCTGCACTGAGTACCGGCGCAGGTAAATACATTGCGCGTTACACCGGCGCCTATTCGCGCATTCGTAAACAGTTTAAAATTCCGATTGGTTATTTTGAAGGCGTTGAAGAAGCCCTCGCTGTTATTGCGGGAAACTCTTATATTATGAATGCCACTCGTGAATTAACCCTTACGGGTTTAGACACAGGCGAAAACCCATCAGTAATTTCCGGCATCGTAAAATATCAAATGACCGAACGCATGCGCACCGTCGTAAACCACGCCATGGACGTGCACGGCGGACACGGTATTTGCCTCGGCCCGAAAAACTTTTTAGGCCGTGCGTATCAGGGCATCCCAATTAGTATCACGGTTGAAGGCGCCAATATTTTAACCCGCACCATGATTGTTTTTGGTCAGGGCGTATTACGCTCACATCCGTTTTTATTAAAAGAAGTGGAAGCAGTGAATCACCCCGACCACGACACGTCTATTAATTTATTCGATGATGCATTATTCGGCCACATTGGTTTTATTATCAGCAATTTTTTCCGTGCGCTGTGGTTAGGTTTAAGTAGCGCACGTTTTGTAAGCGCGCCTGGCAAAGGTAAAGTACGGCGTTATTATCAGCAACTCACCCGCATGAGTTCGGCCTTTGCTTTATTATCCGATGCCTGTGTTTTAATTTTAGGCGGGTCACTAAAGCGTAAAGAAAAAATTTCCGGCCGACTTGCGGATGCATTATCCAATATGTATTTAATTACTGCGGTACTGAAACATTATGAAGATCAGGGCTACAAAAAAAATGATTTACCATTATTAGAATGGGCCTGCGAAGATTCGTTATATAATGTGCAGGAAGCGATGAAATCAGTGATGCGAAATTTTCCAATTCCGTTTATTGGAAAAATTTTAAACATGGTTATCTTCCCGTTAACTAAACCCTACGGTGGTGCAAATGATAAGTTAGGGCATAAAATTTCACGCCTGTTACTTGAACCATCATCCGCTCGCGACCGCTTAACCAGAGGCATCTTTTTAACCGAAGATCCGGACGATGCAATGGGACGTTTAGAGTACGCATTAAAAACAGTACTCGATGCTGAAGATGCTGAGCGTAAATTGCGCGATGCCATTCGTATTGGCTTAGTCACTTCGCAAAATTACACACTGGCGGTTGCCGATGCTATTTCACAAAAAATCATCGACCAATCTGAAGCGGATAAAATTTTAGCCGCACATAATGCTACACTAAACGCAACCAGCGTAGATGAATTTAGCCTGAAAGGATGGAAACTTCAATGAGCACAGACACCAGACGAACTGTTTATATCGTAGACGGAAAGCGTACGCCATTTTTAAAAGCCAAGGGTAAACCCGGGCCTTTTTTAGCATCTGATCTTGCAGTTGCCGCCGCTCGCCCCCTGTTACTACAAAACAGTTTTGACCCCGCCGACTTAGATGAAGTGATTGTCGGCTGCGTTATGCCCACGGCAGACGAAGCCAATATTGCACGCATCATTGCTTTGCGATTAGACATTCCACAAAGCGTTCCCGCATGGACGGTGCAACGCAATTGCGCATCCGGCATGCAGGCACTCGATTGTGCATTCCAAAATATTCAACACGGCAAAGCCGATTTAATTTTAGCCGGTGGCACTGAAGCCATGAGCCGCGCACCGGTTTTGCATAATGATTTAATGGTTGGCTGGTTAAGCCAATTTATGGGCGCACGCTCTTTCGGGCAAAAATTATCCGTGTTCAGTAAATTACGCCCGGCCCATTTAAAACCCATTATTGCTCTGGTGCGTGGATTAAGTGATCCGATTGTGGGTTTATCCATGGGGCAAACCACCGAAGAAATTGCTTATCGTTTTGGTATTAGTCGCGATCAAATGGATGAGTTTTCAGTTGCAAGTCACCAGCGTTTAGCGGCTGCAACCGATAACGGAAACTTAAATGAAATTGAAGCGGTTTACGATAATGCCGGTGGGTATTTTGATTTTGATGATGGCATTCGCAGAGATTCATCAATACCAAATCTGGCGAAATTAAAACCTTACTTCGATCGTAAGTACGGAAAAGTCACCCCGGGTAACAGTGCACAAATTACGGATGGAGCTGCAATGTTATTACTGGCATCAGAAGATGCCGTTAAAAAACATAAGTTAAATGTCATTGCAAAAATAACCGATTCACAATGGGCGGGTTTAGATCCGAGCCAGATGGGCTTAGGCCCGGCACATGCAATGGCGCCTATTATGCAACGCAATCAACTTAACATTTCAGATATCGATAACTGGGAAATTAATGAAGCTTTTGCGGGACAGGTCTTAGGTTGCCTCGAAGCCTGGAAAGATACGGACTATTGCAAAAATGATTTGGGACTTGAAAGCGCATTAGGCGAAATCCCCCACGACAAATTAAACATCGATGGCGGTGGTGTAAGTTTAGGCCACCCCGTAGGTGCAAGTGGTGCGCGCATCGTTTTGCATTTGGCGAATACGTTAAAACGTAATAAAGCTAAACGTGGCATTGCAAGTTTATGCATTGGTGGTGGTCAGGGCGGTGCGATGATGATTGAGGCACCTTAGTGACTATTCAGATTACCCTGTACAGCCACTCAAATAAATAACCGGTTATTAAAAATAAAGACGCAAAAAGCTTACGTCATTCCCGAATGCTTGTATCGGGAATCTAGTGACTTTGATTTACTTAAGGTCGCTGGATCCCCGACACAAGCATTCGGGGATGACATACATTTTTAAGATCAGAGCACCACGACAATAGTTCGTAGTTTGATTATTTACTAAACATTAATATATAAAGAACAACAGGAAAAAAGAATGTCATATAAAAACTGGAAAATCGAAATCGATGATGAAGACATTTGCTGGTTACATCTGGATGTAGCCGATTCAAGCACCAATATTTTACGCAGCGATGTACTCGACGAACTCGACGACATTATCAACGACCTCGCGCAATCCTTACCCGCAGGCATTATTTTTGTTAGCGATAAAAGCAATGGCTTTATCGCCGGTGCAGACATAAACGAATTCACAAAAATCACCACTGAAGAACAAGCTAGAGAAATGCTGGTGCGTGGTCACACGATTATGAATAAAATTGAAAGCCTGCCCTGCACCACCGTTGCGATGATTGATGGCTTTTGTTTAGGCGGCGGAATGGAGTTAGCACTCGCATGCACCTATCGAATTATGTGTGATAACAAATCAACACGCGTCGGTTTGCCCGAAGTTAAACTCGGAATCCATCCGGGATATGGCGGCACCGTTCGCAGCATTCAAAAAGCCGGACCAATGGCAGCAATGAATGCCATGTTAACCGGACGTTTATTACAGGGCCGCGCGGCAAAGCGCATGGGTTTAGTGGATGACTTAGTACCGAAGCGCCAGTTAACTCGTGCTGCAAGACACTTTGTAATTAACCGCCCTGCCAAAAAAGAATTAGCGTTAAAAGATAAAATAATGAATCACAGTTTGGTGCGCCCGATTATCGCCAACCAGATGCGTAAGCAGGTTGCTAAAAAAGCCAGCAAACAACACTACCCTGCACCGTATAAATTAATTGATTTATGGCAAAAGCACATGGACAACCCACGCCGCATGCTGGATAAAGAAATTGATTCGGTGGTGAGTTTAGTCACTAATGACACTGCAAAAAATCTGGTGCGGGTTTTCTTTTTACAGGAAGAGTTAAAAACACAGGGCAATAAAAAAGATTTTGTACCCAGCCACATACATGTAATTGGCGGCGGCGTAATGGGTGGAGACATTGCAGCCTGGTGTGCACTGCGTGGTTTTAGAGTTACCGTGCAAGACCAGAAACCCGAAGCATTAGCGGGCACCATGAAACGTTCGATGACGATGTTTAAAAAGAAATTTAAAAAAGATAAACGTTCTATTCGTGAATCCATGGACCGTTTAATTCCGGACACTACAGGTATGGGCGTTGAACATGCAGATTTAATTATCGAAGCCATCTTTGAAGATAAAGACGTTAAACAAACTTTATATAAAGACATTGAACCGCGCATGAAAAAAAGCGCAATTTTAGCAACTAACACTTCCAGTATTCCACTGGAAGAATTAGCAACCTGCCTGAAAAAACCGGAACGTTTAGTTGGTATTCATTTCTTTAACCCGGTAGCACTTATGCCATTAGTTGAAATTGTGCGCGGTGAAAATACCAGTGAAGATACCATGAAAAAATCACTGGCATTTGGCCGACAAATCGACAAGTTACCGCTGCCGGTTAAAAGCTCACCGGGCTTTCTGGTTAACCGCATTCTCATGCCCTATTTAATGGAAGCAGTGGAAATGGTCAGCGAAGGTATTGCACCGGAAATGATCGACAAGGCCGCATTAAAATTTGGCATGCCCATGGGGCCGATTGAATTAGCCGACACGGTTGGACTGGATGTTTGCAAATCTGTCGCCACTATTTTATCCGGCGGCGAAACTTTAGACTTACCCACTAAAATGGCAAGCATGGTCGACAGTGGAAAACTCGGCAAAAAAACCGGCGAAGGTTTTTATAAATGGAGTAAAGGCCGCCCGATAAAAGACAAAAAAGCCAGCTATGGAAATCTACAGGAGTTGCAGGACAGAATGGTGATGCGATTTTTAAATGAAGCCACCGCATGTAAGCGCGAAGGTGTAGTTGAAGGTGATGGCTTGATTGATGCAGGCATTATTTTCGGCACCGGCTTTGCTCCGTTTAGAGGGGGGCCACTGCATTATATTCATGAGCAAGGTGTTGCTCAATTGAATCAGCGGCTAGGTGAGCTTAAGGATCGTTATGGAGCTCGATTTGAGTCTGATGAGGCGTGGGGGAGTTTGTAGTTTTTTACACTGCTGTTGTCCCGTTAACTCCCTCTCCCTTAGGGAGAGGGTTGGGGTGAGGGAGAGGGAAAGGCATGTCTCCGATTATTGATTGCGGTGAATTCATGTCTCCAATAGCACCGATCACTCTGTTTGCCCCGGTACTTAGCCAATTACTGTGCATCGAGATGATGTTAACGGGACAACAGTGAGTTTTTTATAAATAATCATACTAAGCTCCCCCTTAGAAAAACGGGAGTGAAAATAATGTAGCGAGCTACCAGATACATCGAACGTATCGACAATAACATTAAGGGGAATTTAGTTTTTAAGATTTTAAATCTCCCCGTCACACTGGCGACTATCCTGTTAAATTATATTTGATACTAAGGTATTCGTGCTCCCTCTTTTTCTAAGAGGGGAGCTTAAAGCCTCGTAATTTTTAATCTAACGTTTAGTTTCAAAATTCTTGCGCATAAACGCATAATACATCACCGGTATCACCACCAGGGTTAACAACGTAGAAACCAGAATACCAAAAATTAACGATATCGCTAATCCACTAAAAATCGGATCACTTAAAATAAAGAAAGCACCCAGCATCGCCGCTAATCCAGTTAATATAATTGGCTTGGCTCTCACCGCGCCCGCACGTATCACTGCTTCTTCAAACTCAATGCCTTCGTCCACCTGTTGATTAATAAAATCTACCAGCAAAATAGAATTACGCACAATAATCCCTGCCAGCGCAATCATGCCAATCATTGACGTTGCGGTATACTGTGCACCCAGTAGTGCATGCCCTGGCATCACACCAATAATGGTTAACGGAATGGGTGACATAATAATTAACGGCACCATATATGAGCGAAACTGTGCAACCACTAAAAAATAAATCAATATCAGTCCCACAGAATAAGCAATTCCCATATCACGAAATGTTTCATAGGTAATCTGCCACTCACCATCCCACTTCATACTATATTTATAGGGATTATCAGGCTGGTTAATTAAAAACTGCTCAAGCTGACTTTGCTCATCTTTTAATTTAAATAAAATTTCAAACATACCATATAATGGACTATCTAAATCGCCAGCCATGTCGCCGGTCACCATCACCAAGGGTAATAAATCTTTATGGTAGATAGCATGCTCGCGAACTGATTTTTCAATACTGACTACATCTGACAATGGAACTAGCCCACCATTAACACTGCGCACGCGCAATGATAATATACTCTCTGCATAAGCCTTATCTGCCACACTAAATTGTAATCTTAACGGCAAGGGATATTTCATATTTCCCGCATGTAAATAACTAACATCTTCACCGTTTAAAGCCGTGCTAATTACATTTACAATTTGCTTTTGGTCAACCCCACGCAGTGCCGCTTTTTGTTGATCGATTTTTATTATTAATTTTTCGGCCTGTGCTTCAATTGAATCGTCAATATCAACCACATCTTCTGTAGATTCAAAAACACTGCGCAGTTTTTTTGCGACTTGCATCTGGCCGGTATAATTAATTCCATAAATTTCTGCCACTAGCGGCGATTGCACCGGCGGCCCTGGTGGCACTTCTACAATTTTCACATTGGCATTAAAGGGCTTAGCAATTTGCTGTAATGGCTTACGTAAAGCCGCTGCAATTTCATGGCTTTTTCTATTACGTAAAGATTTATCCAGTAGATTAACCTGTATGTCACCTTCATTGGCTTGCTGGCGTAAATAATACTGACGCACCAAACCATTAAAATTAATCGGTGCAGCAGTGCCCGCATAAAGTTGATAGTCGATCACCTCTTCAACCGTTGCGATATGTTGAGCTAATTCATTTAACACCCTTGTGGTTTGTTCAACGGTTGTGCCTTCCGGCATATCAACAATTACCTGAAATTCCGATTTATTATCAAAGGGCAACATTTTTAAAACAACTAATTTAAAGCCTGCCAGTGAAACCGATAGCAGCAACATAACCATAATTGCTAATAATAATTTTCGGCGATTACTCTGCCCTGCATCACCTCTTAAGAATGGCGACAAGTATTTATTAAAAAATTGATATAACCCGTTATCATCTGAATTTTCATCTGGTGATGCTGCATGCGTTTCATCATGTGACTGATTTAATATTCTATAGGCCAACCAGGGGGTAACGACAAACGCAACCAGTAATGAAATCAACATTCCAATGCTGGCATTAATTGGAATCGGACTCATATACGGCCCCATTAAACCCGTCACAAAAGCCATTGGTAAAAGTGCCGCAATAACCGTAAAGGTTGCGAGTATGGTTGGCCCACCCACTTCATCTACCGCAATTGGAATAGACTCCTTAAAGCTCTTACCCCCGAGCTGCATGTGACGGTGAATATTTTCAACTACCACAATAGCATCGTCGACTAAAATTCCAATAGAAAAAATTAATGCGAATAAAGACACTCGATTTAAAGTAAAGCCCCATGCCCATGATGCAAACAAAGTCATCGCCAGCGTTATAACAACCGCCAACCCTACAATTATTGCTTCGCGCCAACCCAGTGCAACTAATACAAGCAGCACTACAAATGCAGTTGCAAAAATCAGTTTACCAATTAACTGCTGGGATTTTGCATTAGCTGTTTTTCCATAATCGCGGGTGACTGTTACCTGTACATCATCGGGAATAAAAACACCTTTTAACTGATCAACCCGCTCAACAATTTGCTGGGAAATTTCCACCGCATTCGTACCTGCCTGTTTTGCAATGGCTAACGTCACTGAAGGATAGACACTTTTAAGTTGCTCAGTTTGAGTTGCCGCGCCAATACCGTGCGCACTATATTGCTCCGGCTGATCGGCGCCACGTTTTATCGTTGCCACATCGCGCAGATAAATTGCTTTATTATTTTTAACTCCCACCACCAAATCACGTACCGCATCAACTGAACTTAAAAATGCTCCACTTTGCACTTCTATCTGTTGATTATCGCGCACCATAAAACCAGATTTTCGCGAATAATTACTCAGCTGTAACGCGTTGCGTAAATCATCTACCGATAAATTATAGGCCGCTAGTGCCGACGCATTTAAACGCACATGCACCGTATCATTGGCGGCACCAATTGTATAAATATCGCGCGTGCCTGACACACGCTTTAATTCAGATTCAATTGAATGCGCAACCTGAGTTAATTCATAACGACCATAAACCGGATTTTTTGACCACAGGGTTAAACTTACAATCGGCACATCGTCGATGCCCTTCGGTTTTATAATGGGCTGTGCCACACCCAGTGCCGGTGGCAACCATTCCTGATTTGAATACACCGCGTTATATAAACGCACGATCGCCTGAGTGCGATCTTCACCGACTTTAAATTGTACCGTTAACACAGACATGCCTGGACGTGACACAGAATAAATATGTTTAATGCCTTCAATTTCCGACAGAATCTGCTCCGCGGGTAAACTCACCAGTTGTTCAACATCACTGGCAGAAGCACCGGGGAATGCGATAAAAACATTAGCAAAGGTCACGTTAATTTGCGGCTCTTCTTCGCGGGGCGTTATCATTACCGCAAACACTCCGAGCAAAAAACCAAGCATCGCCAGTAGTGGTGTTATTTCTGTATCGAGAAAATATTTTGCAGTTTTACCTGAAATACCTAAAGCGGGTTTCATAATTTAATATCTCTGTATATTTTTTCTAAAATGAATCACTGGTGTCCCGTTAACTTAAACAGCGCCGTCATTACTACGGGCTCCTGCCCTTCTCCTTTGCTCAGGCAAAGCCTGAATGCCCATGCTTATTAAGTTGGTCGGGAATCCAGTGACTTTATATTTAATGCTACTGCTCTTTTAAATATCCCGCAGCTTTAACCGGATCAATAGCAACCTGCTCATTTTCCTGCAGACCTGCCAACACTTCTATCATGCCATTATCGAGTTTATGCCCGGCCCGAATTTGTCGCATGCTGAGTTTATTTTTGTCGTCCATAATATAAAGTGCAGTCACTTCACTGCGATGCGATACCGCTGATAAAGGCACTTGAAGCTTGTGTGTGTTGCCGGTGGCAAACGCAACTTTTACTGCCATTCCCGGATATAAGCCGTGATCCCCAGGCGGCAAATTAACCCGCACTAAAAACGTATGACTTTCTGCTTCTGCATAAGGGCTGATCGTCATTGCACTGGTTGAAATACTTTTGTTTTCATCATTCAATAATAAAACCCGCGCACTTTTATGTTCGCGTACCGCATTAATTATATCCTGCGGCAGGTTTACCACTACCCGCAAAGTTTCTAGCGAAAGCCCCGTAAAAAGTGGTGCACCAACCCGCGCAGTTTCTCCCACTTCAATATGGCGTTTTACCACAATACCACTATATGGTGCGCGCAGAACCGTACGCTCTAAATTTTCCTTTGCCTGGTCAAGTCGTGCGCGGCTGGATTTAAACTGCGACTCAGCTTTATCGAGCACCGACTTTGCCACTAATTTTTTAGCAAAGAGCTCCTGCACCCGCAGCAATTCAGATTCGGCCTGTGTGAAATTAGCCTGTGCCACATTAAACTTGGCCTGCTGATCTTTATCGCGCATGCGTAACAGCACCGAGCCTTTTTTTACATAATCATTTACATCAAAATATATTTCACTTACACGCCCGGAAGTTTGTGCTGTCATGGTCGCCTTGTGAACCGCTTCGACTAATGCATCCAGTACACGCTCACGTTTTACGTCCTGATACTGGGCTTTAACCAGCTGTATTTTCTGGGCCAAATTAACTTCCTGTGACCGTGCCGATACAACACCTGCAATCATCAGGCTGATGAAAACACTTACATATATTAAGATTTTACGTTTAGTTTGAATAAGCATGAAACTATCTCTTAATTAGACTGAAACAGTTTATATAATAGCAGAATATAAAAACAATATCAGAGTTAGCTTATTAAGGTATTGTGATGAATACCGTAAAAACTGTGTAGAAGTTAGCTTTAGCTGACGCCTATAAAACAGGTATCGAAATTTTAAATTTAGCAGTGCATTTAATTAAAGTAATACCCGGTTTACTTTCAAGAATGCTTGCATATTTTTCATTGCGCGATTTTTCAACCCAGTTCTACTGTTGTTCAACCATCGCTTTACGATTAATCGTCGGCGTATTTAAAGGCTGAAGATCTTTTTATAGATTTAAGAGCAAAACAAACTCACTTGTTAATTACTCCCCAGTTAGCGTTTCAATAATTGGGCACTGTGTATTTTTATTATTACTGTGACAGGTGTTAATCAGCTCATCCAGTGTATTGCGTAATTTATTTAAATCACTGATTTGCTGATCAATCTGCTGTCGTTTTTGCTCTGCCCGGCTGCGCACATCTTCACATTTACCATCTCCCAGTTGCAGTAATTGCGCTATCTCCTGTAATTTAAAGCCTAACTGTTGTGCGCGTTTAATAAAACGAATGCGGGTGATAGTTTGGGGAGGATATATTCGATATCCCTGCGCAGGTTTTGCTGGCTCATCAATTAAGCCGATACGTTGATAATAGCGAACTGTCTCTAAATTAACCTCTGCCGCTTTTGCCAGATGACCTATCGTGAGTGATTTTTGCATTCTTAATTCCACAGCTGGTGTCGTGAGTAATAAATGGTCAACATACTAAGTATAGTCTGTATAAAGGTACAGACTATACTAAAATTAATCACAAAAAAACCTTGACCTAGAGTCAACTCCAGCTTGTATGATGCAGTCAGTTACAAAAATTATTGAAAACTAAATTGAACCTGGAGTTAACTCCAGAGTGTCAGACTAAACATGCAAAAATGCTATATCAGGAATCTACACAATGCGCTTAAAAAGTCGTCACTTAAACCATATTGCGATTTTCGTATTATTCGGCAAGTTAGTCTCAATGCCAGCTATGGCACATGACCCAGTTTTTGGGCTGGGACCACATGTGTTGTTTAAAGGCGGTGTTGAGATTGCACCTGAGGTAAAGCAGGTCAAAGCCGGCGACAAAGACAAAACCGAATTAGCGTTGGAGCTCACCTATGGCCTCACTGGCGACTGGGCTGCGGGGATTGATATTCCGTATATCGACCAGTCCAATGGCAGTAATTCAGCCAGTGGCCAGGGTGATTTAAGCGTGTTTACCAAGTATCGTTTCTGGCGAGATGATGGCCCGGGGTTGCAACAGTCGATGGCCGTTGCACTACAAATTGAAACCGACACCGGTGATGATGCGGTTAACAGCGGCAGCACCGATGGTGTGCTTGGCTTAACCTATGGTTATGAAGGTCGAAAATGGTATCGCTGGGCGGCAGCACGCTACCGCTTTAACGGTGAAAATGATGCGGGGGCGCAACAGGGTGACAAGCTATTGCTTGATTTAGTTGGCGGCATTCGCATGAAAAGAACCGGCTACCTGGAACCAGACACAGTATGGATACTCGAACTTAATGGCGAGAGCACCCAAAACACCCAGCTTAATGGACTCGATCAATTAAATAGCGGCGGAACAGAGTGGTTTGTTTCACCGGGTATATTCTGGACCAAACGTAACTTTGCCGTAAAAGCCGGTATTCAGGTACCCGTCGCCAGCAACTTAAACGGCAATCAGCAGGAAACAGATTATCGCGCAAAGCTGGTGCTGGAATGGCATTTGTAACAATAAACATCACATAAAATATAAACCAGGTTAACCGGAAAGATATTATGAAATTTTTTATTAAGAATACACTAATGAGTCTGCTACTTTTAAGCGCAATGTCTCACAACGCTTTTGCTGATACCAGCACTTACTCGATAAGAGTTGATGGCCTCGCCTGCCCTTATTGCGCCTATGGAATTGAGAAAAAACTCAATGCAATTGAAGGCGTAAAGTTTATGAATATGAATCTGGACGAAGGCATTGTTACCGTAAAAACTCAGAATGTAACGCTGGGAGATGAACAGCTTAAACAATTGTTTAATGATTCGGGTTTTACTTATCGCAGCAAAAAAGTCAGCCAGACAAAAGAGAGCAGCAAGTGAACAATACTTCTCCAGAATCAAAAATCAGCAGCACAGGTTTAAGCTGGTTAACTTTATTTGCCAGCAGCGGCACACTCATTTGCTGCGCACTGCCAATTATTTTAGTCACACTGGGCATGGGGGCAACCGTTGCCGCGCTAACGTCAAGTCTGCCATTTTTAATTGTGCTCAGCCAGCATAAAATTTGGGTGTTTATTTTTTCTGGATTGATGTTAGCGATTTCAGCATGGTTTATGTATCGGCCTATTCAAAGTTGCCCAACTGACCCGCAGCAAGCCGAGATTTGCAGCTCCACTAAAAAGTGGAATAAGCACATCTACTGGTTTTCAGTCGTCATCTGGAGCATTGGATTTTTTGCAGCATTTTTAGCACTACCGATTCGACAGTTTTTAGATATTTAAAATAATATTAATTACCGACAGGAATAGTTTAATGAAAAATTTACTTGCCACAATATTTTTAAGCTTAATCAGTCTTAATGCGTTCGCGGAAACCTACAAATACAATGCAGATGTTGAAGGCATGGTTTGTGCATTTTGCGCTTACAGCGTTGGCAAAAACATCAGCCAATTAGAAGGCGTTGATGCCGACTCAATTAATGTTGACTTAAAAGGCGGGCATGTAGTTTTTAATTCACATAAACCGGTATCAGAAAAAAAACTCACTGAATTATTTAGCGATTCAGGTTTTAGCCTGAGCAATATCGCATTCACGAAAAGCTCGAAAAGAATAGACAAGCATGCCGGTGATATTATTTTAGATTTAAAAATTGACGCATTTAAAACAGATCAGTTTAGCGGAGTTATTGAAGCCATTGGCAACAAAGTGGCCAGCACCAATTCAAGATTGATTATCGAAGCGCCGGCATCGCAGGAAGAAACCATTTTAAAACCTTTGCTTATGGGTCGCCAGCAAGTCGTAAAAGTACGCTTTGTAGCCAATGAATCTGACACCATGCGCATTCAATTATTGAGCAATTAATTTAAAGAAGTAAAACCATGAATATAAAAGTTGAAGTTTTTTCATCACCCGGCTGTGGAAAATGCGGACATGCCAAAGATGTGCTGCGCAAACTTGCCGAGGAATTAGGCGGCGATGCCATACAATGGCGTGAAGTTAATATTCTTGAAGAAATAGATTATGCGGTGGAGCTGGGCGTTTTATCTACGCCCTCTATAGCCATTAACAATAAGCTGATATTTACCAGCTTGCCATCGCTGAAAAAATTACGCAGTGAATTACTCGAGCATTTAAACGAGGTTAAATCATAATGCTAACGCTACTTATTATTACATCAATTACCCTCGGCTTACTGGCATTTTTTGAACCCTGCACTATTGCTACACACACTTTGTTTTCGGTTAAAAACAATCAGTCCAATTCAAAAAATTGCTGTCAGAGTTTGCTCAGTGTCTGGTTAAGCCGTAGCATTTTACTGATAACATTATTCGTGCTGGCAGTGGTTTTTATTCCAGCACCGCAATGGAGCGATACAACTCCCAGCATAATTCTTAGTGTTATGGCTGGCATCTATTTGCTCTCACGTTTTATATATATTCCAGTTCCACATCTGGCATTTTTTAAACTGCTGCCTGCGGGAAATCGCCTGCCCTATTCTATTCAACTCGGTTTAAGCTTGCCCGCTTGCACATTGCCGCTAGTGGTTATTGTTGCAGGTATGTCGGTTACGCTTGGCTCAATAACATTTGCTGCGATTGCGGGCGTACTCTTTGCAAGTTTATTTACCCTGCCGATGGTGTTTGCATCTTACAAAGGACTCAATAAAAATGCACTTGAACTGTTAAATCGTGCCGCAAAAGGCAGCCCTTATTTAACGGCTGTTTTGTTATTGTCGCTGGCACTTTATTTAATGGTACCCAGCCTTGAAATTGATATTAGTGAATTTAAACAGGTACTGACCGAAGCCAGTTGGGCCGGTATTGGTCTGGCATTTTTAGCCGGATTTGTATTTAGTTTTAATCCCGTTTCATTTGCATCCATTCCTGTGGTGCTCGCCTATGTCACCAAAGCCAATGAAGAAAAAAGCGCAATATTAATGGGCGGGTCTTTTGTGTTCGGCATGTTAATCACACACGTCGTGCTCGGCGTTTCTGCCGCACTCGGTGGCGAATGGGTACAGGGCATTATGGGCCGACAATGGGGGCTACTACTCGGCCCTGTATTAATTACCATGGGATTAATCTGGACAGGCTGGCTCAATATTCGCCTGCCGTGGATAGGCATGAAAGCCAAAAAGGTCAGCGGATTCTGGGGCGCGTTTTTACTCGGCATTCCTTTCTCGATTGCAGTGTGCCCATTTTGCACCCCCGCACTGCTCGTGACACTTACCGCAAGTGCCGCCATTGGTTCAGTCAGCTTCGGCTTTGCATTGTTGTTAGCCTTTGCCCTGGGTCGCAGCATTCCCATTATTTTAGGTGCATGGAGTATGGGCTGGATAGAGTCACTGCAAATTCTATCTCGCTATCAAAAAACATTTGAAATTATTGCGGGTATCACCCTGATTCTGACCGGACTATACTTACTCAATGAATACTTCTTCATTATTTAAGCGAGCAAAAAACCATGTTTAAAATTGGCGAAGTCACCAAAAAAACCGCTATGAGCGCCGACACCTTACGCTACTATGAAAAATTTGGTTTGCTTACTGATGTAGCGCGAAATGCATCGGGTATACGATTATATAGTGAAAAAAATTTATCCCACTTAAATTTTATAAAACGTGCTCAACATATGAACTTTAGTCTGGATGAAATAAAAAGTTTGCTGAGCATGCGCGAAGACCCGCAACATGCAAAAACCAATGTGCGTAAACTTACCGCAGAGAAACTCGAAAATATTGAAGTTCAAATAAAAGAGCTTTCAACATTGCGCAATGAACTTACCCTGTTATTGAACTTATGTCGTGGCAGCAAGGATGGCTGCCCCATTATAGAAGGCATGGACACTAATGATAAATCAGGCTAACGACGCTTCCTGTATTAACACTATCACGTAGCCTCTGCGAAAAAATAATCGCGGCTTTAACAAACAATTTAAATTGTATTAATCTCCCTCCTGGAAAACCGGTTGGAAGTGTTTCAAATTCCCCCCTGCTCTTTTAGCTAGCATGTTAATGCTGATATAAAGTGGATATATTCGTATTCCCTCTTTGTTAAAGAGGGAGCCTGCATAATAAATTTTAACTTGTTTGTGATGGTGCTATACCTGATTTAATAACGAAGCGACTTTCAGTACATAGACGATGTGTTTTTTACTTCATTTGATTGCTATCATCAAAACCATCATTATCCAGATTGCTATCATCAAAACCATCGTGATCCAGGTCGTTGTCACAGAAGCCATCCTTGTCCATATCACCATCATGGTAGCCATCATAATCAGTGTCATCATCATGGAAGCCATCACGATTCATATCGTCATCGTGGTAGCCATCGCCGTCCATGTCATCGATGAATTTTTTATTAAAACCATCCATATTGCCAGGATTGGCGTCATCAGTTTCATCGTGTAAGCCATCATTATCCATATCGACGAAAGACGATGCAGGATGATAGTCGTTGTCGTACATATTGGGCACACCATCATCATCATCATGATCTAGCGGGTCATTTTCCATTTCTGAATACATGTAACCGCCATGGTCCGGATCATCAAAATCATTCAAACCATCATGATCAGCATCTGCATGCCCTAATGGACTGTACGCATCATCAAGCATAAACGGTGAATCGAGTATGCCGTCATTATTAGTATCGTCCATGTCACCATCACCATCAACATCTGCCGCCGCTTCAGCTCGACTCATTGCAAGTGGTATGTGGCCCATATCGATTTTGTCACCGACGCCCAGCATCATACGGTTGCGTACCTGCGCGGTGTTGTCACGAAAACCAATCGGTGAGATAACTTCTTCGTTAGTACCTTCATTGGTCGGCATCACCAGACGTATACCCATATCAGCAGGAACTTCCAGCGTAAATGGATGCTGAGTTGTGCCATCATTTGTTGAGTGCACGACATATTAGGTGCCGTTATCGGCAAAAGCCTCGATTTTAGTGCCTGGTACAGTGCCGCTAATCGATGCGGTGTTATCAGAAACCCCTGGTGTATCGCTACTGCTACAAGCAATGATCAGTGAGGATGAGAGCGCAACAGCTATGAAAGTGACTAGTTTTTTGTATTGTAAATTACAGATATTCATGATCATTTTCCTTACTTGCGTATTTAAGGGATGCACAGATACAATATTAGTGTCTTCTAATATTGTATTTGATCAAGATCATGAGATTGACGAAATACCGGTTAATACCAGCAACATGTTAGATCGTTAGAAAGAGAATGTTGAATCTCAGCTTTGATGGTTAATCTTTATCAGTTGATGAGCGCGAAGAGTTTAAGCGATTGAATATTTGGGGAGGCATCAAGCTCGACTGTATCTTTAAAATTGCACAGCCCGCGCGTGAAACTATAAAAATATTTACAGAAAATATCCGCTGTCGTTTGTCTAGTGCACAGTAGGCTCACATATGGTTTAAAAATTTTAAACCATATGTGATGACCACCTGCACTACATATTACAGCCGACCTGTTTATCTTTGATACCGATAGCATACAAAATCTTTGTTGCCGGACAAAAACCAGTAAAACCCATCTGAAATAAGTTGATACCCACAAAAAGCGTTAGCCATACCCAGCTCATTTCCATTAGATTAATCTGCCCCATGGCATGTGCACCAACCAGACTACTCACAATAACGGTACCTGCAAAAATTGCTATTACACTAAAAACTTTCATTTAAACCCCTATTAAATTTAATCTTTTTAAAGTTAGATTAATTTAGCAAAGAGGCGCAGACATGTCTGTGATAATAGATACCAAATACCAGTAAACTAAATTAGTAATCGGTAATATAGATGAGTGTATTTGAAATAATACTTAAGTGTTTAAACACAAATTAATGAATGAAAAATTTATTTTACTTTATAAACTAATACTCTTAATGTACTTCAATGTGATTAGCTGTAAAATTGACAACAGACATAAATAGACTACATTATGCTTATATAAGTTTAATCGATTAAGGGATATATTATTTACAATTTCAGCAGTAACCACCACCGCAGTAACCACCAAAGAGCAGATACAATGCAGAAATCTCAGCTTACTTTAAAGCCACTCTTTTCACCATTATTATCGTCTCTACTCTTATTCTCTCTACTATTCATTACGAAAAGTTTATTCGCGGCAGAACAATCAGAAAGCCAAAAAGAGACTATTACAGGAGCTGGCGCGCACTTTGCCTGGGTAATTTTCGATTCGTTAAAAGACGAGCTTGAACAGTCAACAGGCAACAAACTTCAACTTTTTGGTAAAAACTCTAATTTAGGCATGGGTTGTAATGCGGGCATAAAACTCGCAAAGCAAAGCACCGATGAGCATCAGACATTTGGCTTTACCTGCTGCCCTTTAAGCGATGAAGAATTAGCCAAAGAGAAGCTAAAAATTTATCCTCTGGCTGAAGAGCCTATTATGATTTTGGTAAATAAAAACAACCCTATAAATAACTTATCAACCGAACAGGTGCGTGCGATATTTAGTGGAAAAACTAAAAACTGGAAAGATGTGGGTGGCTGGGATAAGCCTATTGTCGTCGTCACACGCCTGCACTGCAAAAAACGCCCGGGACACTGGAAAACCATATTGCCGAGTGCTGACAGTTTTGTAAAAAAACGTTTAAATGTTTCCAGTGCGAAAGAAATGGTAAAACTGGTAACTGATTTTGATACTGCATTTGGTCACTTAGGCTCGACATGGGAATTTGGTAAAAACAGCAATGTTAAAGCCATTAGCATTAACAATGTAAAAGCGACGGCTGCAAATTTAAAAAACAAAACTTATCCATTTCATCGCAGGTTATCTGCCATTACTAACCTTAACCCTGGCCCTGATGTTTTATCTACAATTCACCAGGTGCAGCATGGTCAGTCATTTAATGAAGTAGCAAAGAAGTATAACCTGCTACCGTTAAATACCGTAGATAAAAAATAATTATCTATTTGCACTGGTTTCCCGTTAACTTAAAATATGTCGTCATTCCTGGGTCGGCAGGTTCAGGCATCTAGTGGCTTTGAAAGACCGACAGACACTGGATACCTGAACCTGCCGACCCAGGTATGACGAAGTGTTTTTTCTAGTTTCATGTCTAACTGAAGTATTAAAGCCATAAAACATTTTCGTGTCGGGCTAGTAATACACTTTTAAAAATAGTTAACGGGACACCAGTGATCTATTTGTTTTTTTTGCTGATTGTTTTTTACTGGCCAAAAAACAAAAATAAAATACAATCAATGAAACGCTCATTAATAGAAGTTGCATGATATTAAACCAGGGCGAAATAGCAGAATATAAGCCTTCCCAGTAATCAGTATTTAATAACGGGTTAAACACACGCGATAATATCATCACATCTAACACCCAGCCGGGGCTCTCTGTGCAGCACGCCTGCACCCGCACATAAAATACTGATATTGTTAAGAGCATACTGGCCATTAACATTTTTATTTTGATATTTAATGAAGGTGACATTTTCATTATTAAAATAATAAAGGCACTTTGTGCCATCCACACTATTGCGCTGAGTGGCATTATATATAGCCCCCAAATCTGGGTACTCAGGGGCGTTTCACCGGTTATTCCAGAACCTTCAAGCACCGCTGTTTTTTGAATAATTACCAACGGTTTTTGCAGCCATAATTTAACTGCCGTTGACGGATTCGAATAAAGTAAATCCAGATACAACCCTATATTATTCATCATTTCAAAACTAATATGGTTAGGAAAACTTTGCGTAGCTACGACCACCAAAAATAGACAAGCGAAAACCGTTATAAAGAAGGTAGTTAATATTTGAACTGAAACTTTCATTTAAGCCTTTCTGAGTTTTCTCAGCATATAGTTAATGTCGATGCTCTATACTTTAATGTAATATAGTTAATCAGTTATCAAATACAAATGTTTAAGATGCGGCTGCTTACTAAAGAGCAGGAATCCAACCTATATTTCGGAGCTATATTAGTATGATTAAAAATATTGGCCGCCTTGACCAGGTATTGCGCACCGGTATTGCAATAGGTATGGTCTACTTGGGATTTATTGATCGATCCATTCTCAACGATGCCTTCAGCTCAAATATCATTGGTACATTAGGTGTATTCGGCCTCATTGTTGCGCTACTCAGAAACTGCCCCTTATACACATTAACAGGCATAAATACCTGCCCTTTTAAAGACAAGAATCAAGATAAGAAAGATTAACGCTCGACTTTACCCGGATGCCAGCAGACTCTGCTATCATATTGACTTATAACAAAAAATATTAAGAATCCCCCATTTATATCCTTGTTTTTCATAAGGCTTTTTTATTAGCGGTATTCCGGTACCCTATTATATTGATACTGGAAGTATGAAATTACGAACCCAAATACTACTCTCAATTCTTGGCATAACCATTCTGGCACAGGTGGTGTTTGGCTTTTTAGCTTATCGTCAAATTACCGAGAGCCGCGGTGACCAGCTAACCATCTTTTTACAATACTTAAACCGCGAGATCGCTGAGCGCATAACGCTCCCCGGCAATCGTTATGTTTCTGAAATATATCTGGAAGAACTACGCCAGAAATTTTCAACACCCAAATCCATTTTATTTATTCAAAAAGACAAAGAAATACTCTACATCGCGGGTAATACCGGCTTGAGCTTACAGAAGATTTCTCAGCATCTAAGAGAAGCCAATGCTGACATTGATAAACACGGGCTAATTGAAATGAATAATACCCAGTACTACTGGGCGATTAGTGAACTGCCAAATCAAAACTACCAACTGGTTATGCTGGAGCCCGCCCACAATGAAGAGCTCGAAATTGCTTCTGCTTTAAGGCTACGTTTGCTCAGCTCCGGGTTTGCAATTACATGGCTTGCCGTCTGGATTAGCCTGATACTCAGCTCTAAAATATCGCGTGAACTGGACAGAAAAAACGACCAGCTACAGCACATGGCACTGCACGACAATCTAACCGGCCTACCCAATCGCACATTACTTGCCGATAGAATGAAGCAGGTTCTACTGCAATCAGCTCGCAACAACCAGCCTTTCGCGCTGTTTTTACTCGATCTGGATCGCTTTAAAGAAGTTAACGATACCCTGGGCCACCAATTTGGTGATGAGCTATTAAAAATGGTGAGTAATCGCCTGTCCGACTCAATACGTGAAAACGATTCTATTGCACGCCTGGGCGGCGATGAATTTGCGGTGTTATTACCACAAACCGATGCGAACGGCGCGGTGCTTTGTGCCAATCGCATATTGCAAGCCATGGAGGCCCACTACTCCATTAATGATGTATCCACTGAAAGCAAGGCCAGCATCGGCATCGCGCTCTACCCCAATCACGGAGACAGTGCTGAAGCATTAATGCAGTTTGCCGATGTGGCAATGTACCAGGCCAAAAAATCACAAACCGGCTACGCCATTTATGATCCCAAACAAAATACCCATAGCGTAAGACGCCTGCAATTAATGAACGACCTGCGTAAAGCCATCGATAACAACGAAATCACAGCCTACTATCAGCCGATCATTTCAAGCAGTCTAAACAGGGTTGCATCAGTGGAAGCACTGGCTCGGTGGAAGCACCCGGAACTGGGCAATATTTCACCTGAAGAATTTATTCCGATGGCCGAGCAAATGGGCATCATTCGAACGCTGACACTGCAAATATTTGAACAGGCATTAAGCTTTTGCCAGAAACTGGACAGTTTAAATTATGACATTGGCGTCAATGTTAATCTTTCAGTTTACTGCCTGCAGGATTTCTCATTACCCGACAACATCATTGAACTACTCAAAACATATAATGTTAATGCCAGTAAAGTTGAGTTTGAAATAACCGAAAGCGCACTTATGCTTGATTTAAATCGGGCCGGTAAAACCCTCAGTAAGCTAAATGACTCTGGCATACAGCTGGCAATCGATGATTTTGGCACCGGCTTTTCTTCACTCAACTATTTGAAGAGTTTGCCGGTAGATACATTAAAAATAGATAAAAGCTTTATATTTGAAATGGAAATTAGCGATAAAGATAAAGCGGTTGTTAAAACCATTATCGAGCTGGGGCATAACCTTGGCTGCAAAGTCGTTGCCGAAGGGGTTGAAAATCAAACCGTATTAAATTATTTAGCGACGCTTAACGTGGATGCAGTACAGGGCTTTTTCTTTAGCCGGGCACTCGCTGAAGACAAAATGATAAACTGGCTGGATAACTATCAGAAATAGCGCATTCGCTTTTGAACACTAACGTGTAGTGGCTTATACCAAATCTGACATATTTAATAACAGGTTTAGACTAAACCATACAATAGCCGTGTCTTACGGGAACTTGAATTCTGTAGTTTCGCCTTGTTGGCGACTTACTTTTTTGTCTGTAGCCCATGATAATTATCTATGGAAAAGTAAGCAAAAAAATGCCACCCTTTACTCACCAGCCCTCATTAAAAAACAATGAGGGTGCCTGAAAATTGTTCAATCGACTTCTAATAGCACTTCAAACTGTACCTTGCTAACTCCGTTACCGGGTCGTCCCGGTAAGCCGTCCAGGCTTATCGTGACTTAAAATCACATCCCTGTGATTTTACCCCTGCAAGCAGACAATTTTCTGCTGGCTCCAGAGGGAATAAATGCAAAACCCGGATAAACCTGAGCGGTAAATGAAAATAAATTTTTCATTAGACTC